>Ga0307478_10000025_pt1 | contig 218492 bp, 203 predicted proteins | sample atmos_gasesECM4C_2_FD_203713 | JGI IMG/M metagenome (GOLD analysis project Ga0307478, IMG submission 203713) | Hardwood forest soil microbial communities from Morgan-Monroe State Forest, Indiana, United States - atmos_gasesECM4C_05 | ecosystem: Environmental > Terrestrial > Soil > Temperate...
CCGAGGACGCTAGCTCGATGGGAGCGGCTTCGGTAGTGACTTCGACTTTTTGAGTGGCTTCGCCCACTTTCAAGGCGAAGTTCAGGAGCTGCTGAGCGCCGACGGTGAGTGTAACTCCCCCGCGAATCGCCGTGGAAAACCCCGCCGCTGTAACGGATACTTCGTACGTGCCCGGCAACAGGTTGGGCGCATTGTAGACACCAGACGCGTCCGTGGTTATCTGGCGCTCGATTCCCGTCGCGACGTTTTTGATTGATAGTGTCGCGTTAGGTATAACCCCGCCGGAAGGGTCGGTCACCGTGCCACTGAGGGTTGCGCCGGCCACTTGCGCGCGCAGATCGGAGGCGATAACGAAAATTGCAAATACGAGAAATAACAGGAATCCAATGCGAGCACTCGTCGATCTTCCTGCCAAGCTTCGTTCACCATTCATGTGGCTCTCCTTGTTTACTTCGAAAGTGCACGTCAAAAAGAAACGACGAAGATCAGGACTCGGGGACGGGCACATGCCCCTCGCAAACACCCTCGCCTGAGATTCTCTGGAAGCAAAAAGGTTGCAGAACTCGCCGTGACTTTTTATCGACTGCATTTGGCCATCAATAAAAGGTCGATGCCAAAAAGATTTCCTCGTCCGGCGATCTCACCCTCGGCATAGAGGGGCACCCGAACTACCCGGCCACTGGATAAAGATCGTCAGGAACACACGACGGGCATTTCGACACAACGTTTCCTTCATTACGTTGCCGTCATGGCCGGCGTCACTGTCGGGCTGGTCCTTTCGTGCTGCAGAGACTCTTTTTCAATCGGCTGTTGCCGTGCGCAAGAGAAGATTCGACTTCGATCGGTTTTATTCCCGCGGAAATGTCACAAGTTTGTAAAAAAAGCGCTGCAAGCTAATAGGAAGACGTTTGCGGTGCGGGGTGTGCACAACCCGCCGCCCCGTATCCGACACGGCAGGCCGCGCGACTCTTGGAGTGGAGAGGCCGAACGCGCCCCACGTCAGTCGAGGCGCGCATTCTTCAAAGTGTGAAACTTTATCGAAACGTATGACTCTCAAGACTGCGCGGCCAGACGAATCACGCAGCGTCGCTGCACTCATACAACGATTCGAGCGGCTTGCGACATCAGATTGGGAGCCAAAATGAAAAATGCAAATGGGGTGGGTCGTACCTTGTTGCTGGTTGCTTTCGGGATATCCATCTTAGCGTCAGCCCGCGGTTTTGCGCAGACCACGGAGAGTGGCGATGACTCAGGCGCTGTTTTCGCGATGACAAACGGCGTTGATAAGAATGAAATTATCGCGTTCCGCCGAAATGACGATGGCACCTTGCAAGAGACTCGCAGATTCGCAACGGACGGGAGAGGAAGCGGAGGAAACGTGGATCCTCTCGGCTCCCAAGGATCCCTGGTACTTAGCGGGGATCATTCTCACTTGTTCGCGGTAAATGCGGGGAGCGGGGAGCTTTCAATGTTTCGCGTTGAGGGGGACCTTCTCTCGCTCGAGGACAAAGTTGTTTCCGGCGGCAGCGAGCCCGTGGCAGTGACTCAGCACGGGAACCTGGTCTATGTGGTCAACGCAGGCGGCAACGGCAATGTCGTTGGCTTCCGTTGGCAGAACGGCCAGCTTACGGAAATTTCGAATTCGACGCGATTCCTGAGCGGGAGTAACTCGGCTCCCGGGTCGATCGCATTTAGCCCTGACGGGAAGTTCGTCGCGGTCAGCGAAAAGCAGACCAGTAAGCTTGACGTGTTCAGCGTCCAGGGAGACGGCACGTTGTCGCCCGCAGTCGTGACTCCGAGCGCAGGTCCAGGCGAATTCGCGATTAGTTTTGCCCCCAACGGAACCGCGCTCGTTTCCGAGACCGGCCCGGCCGGTGGAGTCGACGCGTCGGCGCTCTCTTCGTACGCGCTTCTTGCCAGCGGATCACTCTCCCCGATTAGCACCAGCGTTCCAACGCTCGGAGCGGCAACCTGCTGGCAGGTGACGACTCCAGACGGCCGCTTTGTCTACACGGCAAACGCCGGCACGGCCACAGTCTCGGGATTCTCGATTGGCGCCAATGGCAGCTTGGCTCCTTTGCCTGGAACAATCCAAGGGACGAACCCTTCCGGGGCTGCAAATATCGACATCACGATTAGCTCCAACGGCAAATTCCTGTATACCCTGAATACCGGAAACGGCACGATCGGTATGTTTGCAATTCACAAGGACGGGACTCTTGCGAATCTTGGAACTGTCGATGGGATTACCGCCGCGGGCGGTTTCAATGGAATCGCCGCAAACTAGCTACCTACATGGAGTGCGAGTTGCGGCTCACAACCCACGAGTCGCACTGCTTGGTTAGCCAATTCTTCGCGATTGGAACAGGGAATGGAGACTCACAAGAAGCGAGATCGAAACGCACTAACGCGCGCCTGCTCGAAACTGGCGTGCCCTATTGAGTTTTAGAGGACCAACCGCAGGTCGCAATCGGATCGCATTTGAAATTGAAACCAAAACAGGAGGAACAAATGGCTGAAGCAAAACTCGTGGTGATCTATCCTCGCCCGAAGGATATCGAAGCGTTCGAGAAAGTCTACCAGACAGAACACGTCCCCATGGGAGTGGAGAAATTAGGGGGTAAGACGAAGATGGTCGCTACGAAGTATACGGCCTCCCCTCAGGGCACTCCCCCGTTCTACAGAGTCGCGGAAGTTTATTTTCCATCTAAGTCCGCTTTGGAGGCGTGCGCGGCTACCCCTGGCGCACAGGAGACATTGGCGCATGCCCTCAAGATCTCAACCGGGGGAATCCCGTTCATCCTGATTGCCGAGGAGGAGACGTTCACGTTCAGCCAGACTGCTGGTGCTTAGGTCTACATGACAGACGTCGCGACGATTGTCATCAAACCACAGATGAAGATGGCAATCGTCGCGGACAGTGCCAAGAAGGGCTCTGGCTCGCTTTCTGTTACTCGTTGGATCCCCAAGCCGAAGAAAGATTTTGAAACCTGAGGTCCCGCGCACCCCAACCAGGAACAGATCATTGGAAATCTGAAACTTTCATGCACATTGCGTATCAGACGTGGGACCGGGAACGCATGTACGGTCTACAAACTATTCTGATCGGAGAAGGAGAGGAAATGAAGAAACTATTCATCACGGGGTTCGCTCTCTGTTTCATGGGACTGGCAGCTCCCAGCTTTGCTGCAGCGCGGCAAGCGCAGAGCCAGCAAGACCAGATGCAGAAAGACGACAGCATGAAGCACGATGACATGAGTAAAGACAGCATGACTAAAGACAATATGAGCAAGGACAACATGTCGAAAGACAACAAGTCCAAGAAGAAGATGAAGAAAGACAACATGAAGAAAGACGATGGCATGAAGCACGACGACATGAAGCAGGACAACATGTCAAACATGTCGAAGGACGCACCCAAGAACTAGACTCGACCAGGTTCAGCCCCCGGGCGGCTCAAAAACCTCTGCCCTTTGCTCAGCCGCTCGGGCCGGTCATTTTCCCTCTGTCGCACCGCCGGCGCTTTCCTCTCCATCGAAGTCAGGCGTAACTTTCCCCGCGCTCCGAAGCGCGTCACGCATGCAACGGGTGCAAGGGGCGAAACCTTCGCGGACAGCCTCCTCTGCCGTCACCATATGGTACGTTCCGTGCATAAAAGGGCAGCCCAGCATATGAAACATCTTGCCGCCATCAACGATAGCGACAAGACGTTGCGGCAATCGCCGCGCCGGCTGACTCATCTCTGAGAGGGGACGCGGCACGAAGCGATCGAGCGCCGCCGCGCAGACGGCTGACGCAGCAAGCGCACCCGTGACTCCGACGCTCACGAGCCAGGCCCTCCGGGATATTCTGCGCTCTTCGACTTGATCGGCCAGCCGGCCGTGCAGGCGCGGGTAGAAGCCGTCAGGCAAGGGAAACATTGCTTTGTCACTATAGAGTTCAATGACGTTGCGCATGCCATCATGAATAGACTGGCAGCGGGGGCACCGCGCAAGATGCTCCTCCAGCGCCTGCCTCAACGCGGGATCAGCATCTCCCTCGAGGTAATTCGAAATCTCGCTCCACACGTGCTCGCATGTTACGACCACGGTTTTGTCCCCTTTGGAATCTGCGAATTCGTTGACCAGATTCCATCCAATCCCGGCGAGAGAAGGTCCCGCAGCATCAAACGCGCGCGCAACAGACGTGTCTTGACCGCACCCGCCGATATTCCAAGCGCCTGGGCCGTGTCCTCGATGCTCATATGCTCCACGTCTCGCAGAACGAACACCTCCCGGTATTTTTGTGCGAGCGAGCCCAACGCGGCGATAAGCTTCTCGCGGATTTCCTTACGCTCCACCGCTTCCGACGGAATCTCGCGCCAGTCAGTGAAGTCTCGCGGCGTGTAAGTGCCGTCTTCGTTTTCCTGATCCGCGATAGGTCGCATAATTTCGAGATGAGTCTTCCGCTGGCGCTGCCGTGCTTCGTTGATCGCGACTTGGATCAGCCAGGTGCTGAACCGCGATTCAGACCGGAATTGCGCGAGGTGCTTGAACGCTTTCAGGAAGGCCTCCTGCGCCACGTCCTCTGCGTCGGCTTCGTTCCGCAAAATCGTGAACGCGATGACGAAGACGCGCCTTTCGTACGGCCGAATCAGTTCATAAAACAGCTCCCTCTCGCCGCTCTGGATGCGCCCGATCAGAGCGGCTTCGTGTTCGTGGCCGGGGTCAGATCGAGGCGCAAGCGTCACCTCGGCTCCGGACGGGTCCCGATTTTGCGTCGCTTCTGGCACGAACGGACAGTCGTCAGGGCAGATATTCCGGGTTGCGCTTCCAACCCGTCAGCATGGACATGAAATTGTTCCATCCATGGAGGATAACCATGATCAAGTGCCCCAAAACGAACAGGAGCAATGCGCAGAGCACGCAAAAATGCCACAAGCGGGCCCAATGAAACCCGCCCATGAGCGAAGCCAGAAAGGAAAATTGCACTGGATTTAAAAGGACGATTCCCGTCACGACAGACAGCAGCCCGAGTACGACCGCCGACGTGTAGGCCATTTTCTGGAGCGGGTTATATACTTCCGTTTGAGTCGGCTTACGCCCGAAAAAGAAATAGTGGCGCGCCATAGGCCACACGCCGGCCACATCCTTACGGACAAACAGGGGCTGGCGGTAATTACGGGAAATGAGTTGGTAAGTAACGTAGATAATGCCCGTCGCCACGTAAATCCACGCGAATGTCATGTGCCATTGCAGTGCGCCGCCGAGCCAGCCGCCCAGGGCCAGGGACTTCGGAACAATCAGCAAGTCGTGCTGAGGGATCTTTGGGCCAAAGCTCGGGAAGGCGCGAAAGATTTGTAGCCCGCTTCCAGCCATCACGAAGAGCGATAGAGTGTTCAGCCAGTGGCAGAAACGCACAATCCAGGAATGCTCGTAGGCTATCCGCGCATGGCTCTTCTCGGCCCTCAAAGCGGCGACCGGAATGGGTGTGGAGTCTGACGATGCCATCGAAATGTGCAAGCCTAGAGCCCGTAGTAACCGGGGTAGCCCTGGTCCTCCCAATAGCCCACTTTCGGAACAACGTCCATAACGCGCAGGCTCGTCAAATACTTGGCTTGCTTGTAGCCGATCTTCGTAGGCACGCGAAGCCGGAGAGGCGCGCCGTGCTCGCGCATAAGCGGTCGGTCGTACATTTCGTAACAGAGCAATGATTGCGGATGGAGAGCGGAAGCCATGTCGAGCGACTCGTAGTAATCGTCGGCACACTCGACATAGAGGAATTTAGCGTCTGGATTTGCGCCAACGTACTGGAGAAAGTCGGAGATACGCGTTCCGCCAAATCTTCCAATCACGTCCCAACCTTCCACGCAAATGTGCTGCGTATTCTGCGTCAGCTTCGGCAGGGACTGGATTTGCGCCAGCGTGTACTGTCCGGGCCTTTTGACGTCGCCGCTGACAGTTAGCGTCCACTTTTCGAGGTCCACTCCAGGGTCATCCACGTCGTAGGTGTTGACGTAGAACTTGTCGAGCTGGGTCACTCCGCTATCAGCGAACGTCGGCGCCAAATGATTGCGGCGAAACCATTTTGCAGACGCCCAGTCGGTGAAGCCGACGCCTGCCGTCAGCAGTCGTTCGCGAGCCCGTGGGATCGTGAACGCACCTATGACTAGCAGAGGGGAAAGCTTCAGCAGTTCACGCCGGTTCAATGACCTGGACGTGGTTGATGTCAGGTTATCGGGCATCTCTAAACTCCGGAGATCCGTGCCGACGTTGCCAGTCTGCTGATGCAATTCGGGGGCCGAATCCCAACTCTGGAAATGGTCATCTCCGTCTGATTCACCAGAGCCGAGAAAGTTTCACTGAAAGAACTGAGTGATTTGAGCGGGAAACTTGGCGGCGGTGCAACGCAATGCCGCAACCCAGCCAGCGTGCCACTCGTCTCAGCCTCTGGATTTACGCTGTGGTAGACATGTAGAATCCTCTTCTCAATGAGAGCGACAGGCAGAAAGCATAAGGAGTCGCGGGAGGCCGCAGCCGTTCCACGCGATACAACTTCTGCAGAGTCGGCGGAGCAACGCCTCCGGATACTTCTTCAAGTAAACAATTCGATCATTACCAAATTGAGTGAGGGCGAGTTATTGCGCGCCGTCTGCGCGGCGTTGAATGGTGTCCTGCCCTTTAGTCGTTCCGCGATCACTCTGTACGTTCCGGAACGAGATACTCTCCGAATCTTCGCGCAGAATGACGAGTACGCTTCGGAGTTCTTCTCTGTAGGTAGAGAGCTCGACCGGCGCGACAGCCATGCCGGTTGGGCGTTTGACCATCAGCGCCCGCTGATCCGTCGAAATCTTGATGTAGAGAGCGAATCGTCCACCGAACGACTGCTCGCCGAGCAGGGAGTGCGCTCGATTTGTGTCGCTCCGCTGATCGTGGCCGGCAAGAGTATTGGAACCCTGAACCTTGCCAGCAACAAAGCCGATGAGTATTCGAACGCGGATGGAGAGCTTTTGCAGGAAGTCGCTAATCAGGTCGCGCTCGCCGTGGAGAACATGAAAGTGTATGAGGAAATCCGCTCCCTCCAAGCGAAGCTGGAAAAAGAAAACGTCTATCTGCGCGAAGAAATCCGCTCGGAGCATAACTTTCGGGAAATTGTTGGCAGCAGCGCCGCATTGCGGGAAGTGCTTGAAAAGACAGAGCGAGTCGCCCCCCTGGACTCGACGGTTCTGATCTACGGAGAAACGGGAACCGGCAAGGAGCTCATCGCTCGGGCCATCCATGACCGCAGCACACGCAAGAATCGGCCACTCGTGAAGCTGAACTGCAGCGCCATCTCAGCCGGCCTCGTAGAGAGTGAGCTGTTCGGCCACAAGAGAGGCGCTTTCACCGGCGCATTGGAAAGGCATATCGGTCGGTTCGAACTCGCTGATGGCGGCACCCTTTTCCTGGACGAGGTCAGCGAGTTGCCGCTCGAAACGCAGGTCAAGCTGTTGCGTGTGCTGCAAGAGAGAGAATTCGAACCGGTCGGAAGCAACAAGACAATTCGCGTTGACGTCCGAATCATTGCGGCGACAAACCGTAACCTCGAGGAATGCATAGCGGCGGGCCGTTTTCGTTCCGATCTCTTTTACCGACTGAACGTTTTTCCGCTGGAGCTTCCACCGCTTCGCATTCGCCGTTCCGACATTCCCCAACTCGTGAGTTTTTTTCTGCAACGCTTCGCAAATAAGTTTGGCCGCAAGATCGACGCCACGCAGAGAGACACGATGGATCTGTTGATGGATTATCCCTGGCCGGGAAATATTCGCGAGCTTCAGAATGTTATTGAGCGTGCGGTCGTGCTCGCATCGGGGCCGGTGCTCGCTGTTGACCCCGCCTTTCTTCCGAAAACCCCAGCGGTAGCGGATCCAGGCCAACCATCTCCTGCCCCACGGCCGAGCGAGGAGCCCCGTGTAATTGAGAATCGTGCAAAATTTTCAGCGACTTCTTTTTTAAGCCTCGAGCAGATGGAACGCAATCACATCCTTGCCGCCCTCGATCGATCTGGTGGGGTGATTGACGGACCAAAGGGCGCGGCTAGAATTCTGAATCTCCACGCGAATACACTCCGTAGCAAGATGAGTAAACTCGGTATTGACCGCAGACGCCACGATATATCGTGACGCACGCCACGAGATTTCGTGCCGATCGTCGAAATGTCGTGACGGTGTAGCGGACGTACTTCCGGTTTGCTGCATCCAAATCTTTTAGACTCAATGAAACGCATGCTCCCCGAGACTTTGGCGCTTTGGCCCGCATCGTGCCATAACTCGAAGCTGAAACATCTCTGCCTCTAACGAGTTCGGGAGAGGTCACAAATGCCGCTCTTGACGCATGCGCCGAACATTCCGCAAGTTGCCGACCAGGACGTCCATGACCCCGAGTTGCACGAGGTCATTTGCAAAGCTGCGGTAACGAAGAGTCCGCCGCAGGCCTGGTACCGGACTATGGGTCACAATCCCGAAGTAGCGAAAGCCTTCGCGAGCTATTGGAACTACCTCCACCGCGGCGGTTCGGTCCCTCATGAGATCAAGGAACTGGCGCGCATCCAGATCGCCCAGATGATTGGCTGCGAATTCTGCGCGCGGCAGACGTCTCCGCTTGCTGTATCTATTACAGAGGAAGAAAAAAGAAGCTGCGCCCTTCCAAACTGGGACCATCCGGACCCGAAAACCCGCGCCGCACTCCACTATGCCCGGACTCTCACACTCGACGATGGCCGAGACAAGGAAGTATACGAGGAGCTGAAGAAATACTACAGCAATGCCGAGGTCGTCGAACTGGCGGCATTCTTTTGCCTGACGGCGGGTGGTAACCGCATGGCGAAGAGCTGGAGCATTGAGCCGCACGGTGAAGTTTCTGCGATCCCAGAAGGAGCGATGTCGATTCATGGAAGCGAAACGCAGGAATCGGAGACGGCGCGAGCATGAACCGCCGTGATTTCCTGCGTTCTGCGGGCATCGCATCTGCGAGCCTTTCGCTTCCAGCCGCAGCCCGATTGTTTGCGGACGGTGGCGCGCCGGGCAGCTTGCGAACGTTTGAAGTTACCACGCGCGTCGAGGTCCTAGCGTCTTCCGGAGCTACCCGAGTGTGGCTTCCGGCGGCTCTTATTGCTGACACCCCGTTTCAGCGGACAATCGGCAATCGCTTCCATGCCGATGGTGGCACCGCGAAAATCATTGAACGTAAGACCGACGCCATGGGAATCATCGCCGCAGAATTTCCTGCCGGAGTGAAACCGATTCTCACGCTCACCAGCCGGGTCGCAACCAGGGATTACGCGGTTGATTTCTCGGCGCGTGTGAAGGCGCCTAAGGCCGACTCGGCAGAGTTGCGCTATTACCTTCGGCCGACAAGGCTCCTTCCAACTGATGGCATTGTAAAAGTGACGGCAGTGGAAATCACCAGCGGCGGCCGTACCGACATCGAGAAAGCCCGGGCGATCTACGAATGGATCGTCGAGAATACGTATCGGGATCCAAAGACGCGAGGCTGCGGCCTTGGCGACATCCGCTTCCTGTTGGAGTCGAAGGATCTGGGAGGCAAGTGCGCCGATCTCAACGCGCTCTACGTCGGGCTCGCGCGTGCTGCGGGCCTTCCAGCACGGGACGTTTACGGCATTCGCGTTGCAAAATCGGAGTTCGGGTACAAGAGCCTCGGCACCGCATCGGAAAACGTGACGAAAGCGCAGCACTGCCGCGCGGAAGTCCACCTCGACGGCTACGGCTGGGTCCCGGTCGACCCGGCGGACGTGCGCAAAGTGGCCCTCGAGGAACCTCCTGGAAATCGTCCCCTGGCTGATGACGTGGTGAAGAAAGCGCGCGCGCAGCTTTTCGGGTCATGGGAGATGAACTGGATTGCTTACAACTTCGCGCACGATGTCGAGCTGCCGGGCTCGAGGGGGCCGTCTGTCGGCTTCCTGATGTATCCGCAGGCGGAGACTGCGGATGGCCGGCTGGATTGCCTTGATGCCGACAATTTCAAATATGAAATTACAGCGAAGGAAGTCTGAAGGTTCTAGGTTGTTGGCTTGCTTGCCTCGTACGTAACGCTCGCTTCATGCTAACGTGCTCGGTGGCTGCGAATTATCGAACGAGACGAAGTGGAACGTTTGAAAGGGGACGTGATGAGAATGAGTTTTCCCCCGTTTTGCATGATTTTGTTTTTCTTCGCGTTCGGATTGGCGCTGAATGGGCAGAGCGAGAATCCGAACCACGGGTCGTGGTCCGGCGTCATCATCAACAGCAACTGCACACGGGAGGAAGCGTTCGCCGAGGCGCCCAAGTGCACGGAGAAGGACGCGCCCGGCGCGAAGCTGGCATTGTATGACGACACCACCCGGCAAATATTAGTCCTCGAGCCTCAGGATCAAGCGATTGGTCACTTAGGAGACAGTATGACCGTCACTGGGACGCTCGAGGGCGATACGGTACACGTAGCGTCTTTGAAGTTGCATACCTCGATTGGTCTGGCCGTCGGGCAGAAGGCGCCCGATTTCTCGGCTCGCGACCAGTTTGGAAAGCAGCAAACTCTGCAAACGTTGAAAGGGCCCAGGGGAACGGTTCTCCTTTTTTTTCGTTCCGCCGATTGGTGACCGTATTGCAAAGCGCAGCTGGTCGAGCTGCAAAACGCAAAAGGACGATTTGAAAACCATGGGATTTCCGTAGCCGCACTCAGTTATGACACTGTCGAAATACTGAAGTCCTTCGCGGACCGGCGCAAGATTGAATTCCCGATGCTCGCCGACCCCGATTCGCAAACGATACGGGCGTATGACGTCCTGAATGCCGAAGCAAGCGGACAGTACAAGGGCATGGCGCGGCCTGGGTATTTCTTTATCGATACTCAGGGCGTGATTCGGGAAAAGTTTTTTGAGACAAAGTACCGGCAGCGATTCTCGGGAAACAATGTCATTGGCAAGCTTTTCCCGGAACTCGGCTTTGAGGTCACGGACAATGTACAGGCACCACACTTAAGTCTCGCCGTCGAACAATCCGACCGATCAACCTATCCGGGGGGGCGCATCACTTTGAGCGCCGAAGTACAACTTCCGGCGGACGTGCACGTGTACTCTCCTGGCGTTCAAGGCTACAAGTCGATCGCTCTTGTCATGGAGCCCACGCCGGGAATGGAGTTCACTCCGGCAAGTTATCCGCGGGCGAAAATTCTTTATCTTCCCGCCATCAAAGAAAAGGTACCGGTGTTTGAAGGGAAATTCCGCATCACGCAGGATCTGAAAGTAAGTTCCGTCGCGGATTTCAGCAGTTCGCTGCTGCCGGATGGAAGGACCTTCACAATTTCGGGAAAGCTCGAATATCAGGCTTGCGATTCGAAGATTTGTTATATACCAACGTCGGTTCCTATCCGTTGGCAGGTGCAAGTTCTGCCGCTCGACCGGCAGAGAGCTCCGGAGGACATTCGGCACAAGTAGAACGTCGAGCCATGTCCTGACCTGAGCACCACAGGAGGAAGCCGTGTCGGAAGTCGCATACGTTTCGAAGGCTCGTATCGAGAGAAAGATCGGTCCCGTTCGAATCGCTTATTTGCCCGGTGAATCGCAACCGGTCGTCTTCAGCGTCCATGGGGCGATCGCCGAGCACTACAAAGTCGATCCTGCCAAGCTCACTGAGTCGCATGCTTCCACGATCGACTACGTGATCGCCGCGACTGCCGGTTGAATGCTCGGCACATTTGGAGGCGCGCTGGAAGCGCGCCACATTGATGCGAGCAACGGGAAGCTCGTGGGCGAAGTAACAGGAGAAGTCGAAACGGAGGAAGGCGTGCTGGTTATACGGCGCATCCATTTGGCTTTGCGACTGGCGGCGCGGGAAGAGGCGCGGGAAACCGTGGAGCGAGTGCATGGTCTCTACGCCATGCGCTGTCCGCTGTATCGCACGCTGCGCAACGCGATCCAATTGACATCTTCGTTTAGTCTGGGAAAACAGGACGCTTGACTCGGGAAACTGAATCGAGACATTCACTGGATGCAGAAGCGCCCGAAAACCAGTGATTCTCGAACCCGCCAAAGCTGAACTATTGCCGTTTTGAAGCGTGAGGGCAAACCTCGTGCTATGTGAAGGTGTGTTCGAACGATCCGATTTGGGCTAGGAGTTCATCATGCAAGTTTCGATTCTCGCTGCGTTTGTGGCTGGTCTCATCTCGTTTCTTTCGCCATGCGTGCTGCCGCTCGTGCCCGGTTACGTGTCAATGCTCTCGGGAATCGGGGTCGAACAGTTGCGGCGAGGGGAAAAGTCCAGGGGAAGCCTGCTGATGTCTTCCTTCGCTTTTGTCGTGGGCTTCTCGGTGGTGTTTGTAGCCTTTGGCGCATCGGCGAGCGCCGTCGGCCAGTTTCTACTGCAAAACAAAAATCTCCTGGCACCCTTTGCTGGAGCCATTATCGTTCTCTTTGGCCTCCATTTGATCGGATTGCTGGGACGGATTCCCGTGCGTGCCGGCGTGATTGTGGGAGCCTTGCTTGGCCTAGCTGGCCTCGCGATCGGGGTGCGTTTGGGAGAAAACTCTCCCCGATGGTTCGGACCGGCGCAGCTGATCTCTGTCTCGCTGATTTTTCTGGCGGGGCCGATGCTGACTCGCTGGCTCAACCGCGACGTGCATTTCCGCAACCTCGGAGGCCAGGCCGACGAGGACCCAGATGCCGGGCCCTTCGCGGGAGTCGTAAGCGGTTTCCTGCTTGGCTTTGCCTTCGCCTTTGGCTGGACGCCATGTATCGGCCCAATCCTTGCTGGTGTTCTTGCGATGGCCGCGACCAGCGAGACCGTGTCGCATGGCGTCTTTATGCTGGCGGTTTATTCCGCCGGCCTGGCGATTCCGTTTCTGCTCACCGCCGTGGGAATCAATCAATTTCTGGGATTCTATCAGCGCTTTCGCCAGTACCTGCACGCGGTCGAGTTCTGCAGCGGCATGTTGTTGCTCGCCGTGGGCTCGTTGATTTACATGAACCGGCTCACTTGGCTTTCGGGCAAGTTAAGTTTTCTGAACACCTTCGTCAAGTGAGGAGCGGCTTCGAATGGCCAACAGGGTTTCAAGACTAGCCTCGATTGCCGCTATCGCCGTGGCGCTTGCTTTGGCGGGCTGCGGATCAGGAACCGAGCGCGAGGGCGCGAAGGAATCAGGCGGCACGGCTAATGCGGCGGCACCCGAGATCAACGTCCAGATCCCAACTCTTGGTGGCGCGAACGCTTCAATCGACCAATACAAAGGTAAAGTGGTTCTCGTAAACTTTTGGGCCACTTGGTGTGCGCCCTGCCGTACGGAGATTCCTTGGCTTATAGAGCTCAATCAAAAATACGGCCCCAAGGGCCTTGTGATTCTCGGTGTCGCTATGGATGACGCAGGCGCCAAGGTCGTTCAGCCGTGGGTGCAAGGCCAGCGTTTCGATGTGAACGGCCATTCGCAGACGATGGATTATCAGATCCTGGCCGGTAACACCAAGATTGCCGAAAAATTCGGTGGCATTCTGGGTATGCCGACGAGCATGCTTTATTCGCGCGACGGAAAAAGGATTAAGACGATCGTAGGCATAATCGATCGCGACGATCTTTCCAAAGCTCTCGACAATGAACTTTGATCGAATCCTGCACCCGGCTGATGGCGGCAAACGCGAATCACTGGGCGCGAGTTTTAGTAACTGCTACACTTCTTTACTTTCCGTTTCGCCGTGTGCTTATCTGCATTTGTAAGCTCAACAGCGTTGAGCCGGAACTGGCCAAGAGAGGACTTCTCAGAGCTGCGGTCGATGTAACCGGGTTTGGTTTGCTTGGCCATCTTGGCGTGATGTGTCGAGCCAGTGGGGTGGACGCTGAAGTCGCCGTTGGCGCCGTGCCGGTGATCAGCGCGGAATCACCTGGCGAGGTGGCGTCCTCTGTCAGTTCACAAATTGCGCGCGACCTGGCTGTCAGGCGGACGCAATTGCTGTCGAAGTCGAACTTCAGTGCCTCGGACTTTCCGATTCGGTTTCGCGGTTAGCGTCCGAAAGGCATCTCGTCTCAGTGGGGGATTTCGCCGTTGGCGCTGCATGGTGGCACCTGTTGCGCCGGCGCGCAGGGGAGGCGATTGACGCGAACCATCACACTCACCCCGAGGAACCAGGCCTTTCCCTTTCAGACCTGCGAATGGGTCTGGACGGCGGTCTCCCGTTCGCCGACCTATTTGAATTCCTCATCGGCGACTTGTGCAGCAGTGAATTCGTAAAAGTGGGAAACACAATTCGCCGTGCGACACATCGGCGGGCGTTGCCGCCACCGCTTCTGGCCGCGGCCACGAAGCTGCGCGCCGCGCTGGCTGCGAAACCGTTTGATCCGCCTTCCCTGAGGCAGCTGGTGCCGGATTCTGTTTCGCAGAGGGCGTTGCGGTTCTTGATCGATGCGGGTGAACCCGTCGAGCTCAATAGGGAACTCGTGATGGCCGCGGAGACTTTAAAGGGCATGACTGAAGTAATCCATCAATGATATTCAGACCAACGGACCTGCAACCGTAAGTCAGCTTCGCCAGGAACTCGACTGCAATCGGCGGGTTATCATTCCGCTCCTTGAGCGGCTCGACGGCGACGGCATCTTGCGGACCGGTGACACCCGGAAGCTTCGGGGCAAGGTAAGATAGGTAGGTCCGACTGCTGGGCGTCGAGACTATATTTGTGCAAAGCCGCCCATTACAAAGCAATTCGCAGCTGCTCGGCGATGGGACAGGGAGCGCGTCGCCCCTGACACGGATGAGGTCTTGGGCGCGGACCTGGGGATTTACATGTCGCCTCGTGCATTCGAATCCTCAAAATCTTTGGTCCAATTCTACTTCGATTCTAGGGAGTCCCGACTTGAAGCAATCGGACAAATTCCGCGAGGTCAGGAGCGGCGACATCCGACACTGCCCAGAACTGGAACCCGCCGTGTGACCACTTCATGATGTTGTAGCCTTGCCGTGATTGGATTGCCGGGGTCGAGCTGGTTTCAGCGGAATCCGGCAACACGAACACATTAATGATGTGTTTGCGTCTCTGGTAGACGAGCGCGGCGACCTCTCGCCCCTCGAGATAGTCGAGGCGTCCGCCGACCAGCGGAAAACCGTCGCTGGCCAGATCCTCAACCGGAGGCGAGAAATCGAGCTTGCCGTCGAACCACGGTTTCACCGTATGTTGGTCGGTCGAGGCGACGTCCATCAGGTGGTTGGCTTCCAGCGATCGCACGTGGCTCGCGAAAACTTCCGCGGCGATTTGCTGGTCGCCAGAAGGCGTGCGAAGACGGGCAGTCAACTGCCAACCAGTAATGGAACTCAAGACGAGCAGCGCAAAGGCGCCGGCTAATTGCCAAATATTGAGTGACGGCCACTTAATTTTTCTCTCTCGAACGTCAGCCCTGCTCGATGCGCGTAGAGAGGTCTGAATTCGTTCTCGCAAAGCAGACGGCGCGGCATACGCGAGCGAACTGCGCTGTAAAGCAGCCCGTAACGCCTTCAGGGTCTCCAGCTCCTGAGCGCACGTCGGACATCCCTTCAGGTGGCTTTCCATCTCGATGGTACGCACCAGATCGAGTTCACCATCCAGGTAGCCGGGAACGTAGCGTTCTGTCAGTTCGCAGTTCACTTCAGGGCTCCTTACCGAGACTTACGCTGAGGGACTCGCGTAGTTGGGTGCGTGCTCGCGCCAGCCGGGACATCACCGTGCCCAATGATACGCAAGTGACGTCGGCAATCTCCTTGTACGACATGCCTTCCATCTCGCGTAGCACCAGCACCTCCCGAAATACATCCGGCAGCTCTTCGAGTGCACGCCGCAATGATTCCTCCTTGGCGCGGGCGAGAACCTGTGTCTCAGGATCGGCGTCACCAGAGAACTCAATGCTGTGAATCTCTTCGTCGAATAACTCAGTTCGGCCAGCCCGCCGATTTCGCTGTATCCATGTGTAGCACGTGTTGCGTACGATCGTCAGCAGCCAGGCACGCTCACTCCCGCCCTGGCATCCGTCGAAAAAGCGAAAGGCGCGCAAGAAGGCCTCTTGTGTCACGTCCTGGGCGTCTTGTTCGTTCCGCGTCAGCCAGCGCGCGAGGTTATACGCCGCGTCCAGATGAGGCAGGACAGCTTGCTCAAAGCGTTCGCGTGTTTCGGTCTCTAGCACCCGCCGGGTCCGTCGCTTCTCCTTAGGTCCTACCCTACAAGACTACGATCCGGCCTTTTTTATTCCCGCTGATAAAAATATGTCATGTGAAGGGAATAAACACCGCCAATACAAGTCTTACATCCCGAAGGCCGCGTGCGGCAAACATTCTACAGCCCGCGCTAGCCGAAGGAGAAACGCATCATGGCTGACTCTATTAAAGACAACATCAACAAGGATGGCATCGATCGCCGGGGATTCCTGCAGTGCATGGCCTGGGCCGGCACGGGGGTGCTGTACTCGGTTCACGGCGGCATTCTGAAATCCGTGCCGTTACTGCAGGGCGCCGCAAGCGGGATGGACATGGAGAAAATGAAAGGGGCGGATTTCAGCTTCATCCAGATCAGCGACTCTCACATCGGGTTCAGCAAGGAAGCAAATCCCGACGTCACCGCGACGCTCCAAATCGCCGTCGACCGGATTAATGGTTCGGCGGCCGCCCCGGACTTCCTGTTGCACACCGGAGATATTTCGCAGCTTTCCAAACCATCGGAGTTTGACACCGCCCAGCAGGTCCTCAAGGGCGCCAAAGCGGGGCGGATTTTTTACGTTCCCGGAGAGCACGACGTTCTCACCGATAATGGCCAGCAATACCTCGATCGCTTCGGCAAGGACACGAAAGGAGAGGGCTGGTACAGCTTTGACCACAAGGGCGCGCACTTCATCGGCCTCGTCAACGTGGTGAACCTCAAGGCAGGCGGCCTTGGATCGCTCGGCTCCGACCAGCTCAAGTGGCTGCAGGACGATGTGAGGAACCTAAAAAGCAGCACGCCAGTCGTCGTGTTTGCGCATATTCCCCTCTGGACCGTTTACCCCGACTGGGGCTGGGGCACGGACGACAGCGAGCAGGCACTCGGATACTTGAAGCGCTTCGGCTCGGTCTCAGTACTGAACGGCCACATCCACCAGATCATGCAAAAAGTGGAAGGCAACGTCACGTTTCACACGGCGCTGTCTACCGCGTTCCCCCAACCGGCGCCGGGCACCGCGCCATCGCCGGGCCCCATGAAAGTGCCCGCCGATCAATTACGCAGCGTGCTGGGAATTTCGCACGTGAACTACGTCCAAGGCAATCACTCGCTCGCAATCGTTGATTCCCCCTTGGCGTAATCCGAGGGAAGTCCAGAAGCGTTTAAAGGAATATTTCAAAGGAGAACAGCAATGAAAAAAATCATATGGATGTTCGGATTCGCGGCTACGGTAGTGGCAGCTCTTGCTTTGGCCCAAGGAATCATGCCGAGTTTGGCAGCGAGCCCCGGTGACAAACCCGCAAGCAGCGCCACGGTCAAGATCGACAACTTCAGCTTTGGCCCGGCGACGATCACCGTTCCCGCTGGGGCCACGGTCACATGGACGAACAACGACGATGTACCGCACGTCGTCACCAGCGATGACGGCAAGATGTTCAAGTCCAAGGCGCTCGATACGGATGACCGCTTCTCGTTCACCTTCACAAAACCGGGCACATACAACTACTACTGTTCGATCCACCCGAAGATGACCGCCAAAATCATAGTGCAGTGATGTGAGGAGACCCAAATGAATCCGTTTGATCTGAAGTCGGTGCTCCTCGCCAAGCATGCGCAGCACGTGGCGATGGTCCACTTTCCCATTGCCCTGACTTTTGTAAGCGTCCTCTTTGATTTACTGTCGCTGCGCAAGCAGAGCCTTGCTCTGCTTCGCGCGGCGTACTACACGGTGATTGTGGCGGCGATCTCGGCTGTCCCAACGATCGCAACCGGCCTTCTAGCCTGGCAATGGCAGCTTGAGGGCGCGCGTATTAAGGGGAATCTGAAGCTGCATTTGATCCTGGCGCTTTTTTCCAGTGCAATGATTTGGCTCGTTTGCTGGTTTCACATCAAGGAACAACGTAAACCGCAATTCAATTCACCGGGTGCTCGTCTAGCCGTCGAATTCGTCGCGGTTGCCGTGACTCTATTAACAGGGCATGTTGGTGGATTCGTCAGCGGAGTCAACGGTCCGCTCTGAACCTCTGCAAATTCACTTATAGACCGGGCAAACCTCGGGAGGTGCACTGTGATGCCGCGATGTGCGGATCAGGAACTGAATGTTCACGACTTTACTGAGGAAGACACAGTTCGGCTCGCCCAACAGGGCAATGCCGCAGCTTTCGAGCAACTCTATCGACGATACAGCAGACGTGTCTACGCGCTCTGCCTCCGGATCGTAAAGAATGACAGCGAAGCCGAGGACCTGACGCAAGAAGCTTTCTTACGGCTATTCCGCAAGATTCACACATTTCGCCGTGAAGCAAGCTTTTCTACGTGGCTGCACCGGCTCGCCACCAACGTTGCACTCATGCGACTTCGCAGGAAGCGATACACGGAGGTCTCGATGGACGCCAATTCCGAGCCCGAAGAGGACGAATCCGGGCCTCACGTGGAACTTGGCGGACCTGACCTTCGACTCAGCGGAGCGCTTGATCGTGTGAACCTCAGGAGGGCCATCGAGCAACTGCCGGAGGGATACAAGGAAATGTTCATCCTCCATGATGTCGAAGGCTACGAACACCATGAGATTGCGAAGATTCTTGGATGCTCAAGCGGGAATTCCAAATCCCAGTTGTACAAGGCACGACTCCGCCTTCGTGAGCTTTTGCAGGAGACGCTTCGGAGTCGCGAGAGAGAGAAACGTCAATCGACGCGCAGATCGCCTTTTTCAGAACGTCAAGGCCATGAATTCGAGTGTGCCGAAGCCTGATTATGTGGCCTCGAACGGAGCATCGGTCCTCCGGAAGTAACACACCGCCGGGAAAAGGAATCGCTGCACCGAACGCGGACAGAATCGCGAATGAATTCTTGGTCGCGTCTTCGTGATCACAAATTGTATTAATTCTGTCAACTTTTTCTCAGCCTCACAACCAATCACTTCGCGTCCGAATCTGATACGAGTCGAGTTCCATCTCGGTTAAATTACATAATGGGATATGGAGGATTACTTGAAAAGGACATTCGCGTTATTCGGACTACTGATGACATTCGTGATTCCCACCGGGCTTTGGGCCCAGCAAGGCGGCTATTTCCAGACCAACCTGGTCTCTAATACTGCCGGCTTCGCCACAACTACAGACCCTCAACTTTTGAACCCCTGGGGAATATCCATTCTTCCCGGGCAGGATTTCTGGATCGCCAACAATAACAGCGGAACCTCTACGCTCTACGACTTGAATGGCACCAAAGATACAGCGCTGGTGGTGACCATACCCGGAGCCACAAAAAATCCAAACGGGAATTGCAGTCCTGGCTGCCCAACAGGAAATGTGTCAAACGTCAACGCCACCTACTTCGGCGGCGGACAGTTCATTTTCGACACAGAAGATGGCCTGATCGCCAACTGGACCGGCGCAAGCAGCACAGCAGCAGTGGCCTTCGATAACTCCGCCAGCGGCGCGGTTTACAAAGGTCTCGCTGTGCTCAACAGCAACTTCCTTTTGGCGGCGAACTTCAATAGCGGGAAGGTCGATGTCTTCAGCAGCAACTTCACACTCACTTCGCTGAGTGGTTCGTTTACCGACCCAAACCTTCCGGCGGGTTACGCTCCCCACGGCATCCACGTCATCAATAGCAAGGTCTACGTTGCCTATGCCATGCAAGATGCTGCCAAGCACGATGCAAGACCGGGCGCCGGTTTGGGTCAGGTGGATATCTTCGACATGAACGGCAATTTCGTGACCACCTTCGTCGCTGCCGGCGGCCAACTCAACGCGCCTTGGGGCGTTGTGGCGACTCCGGCTACCTTCGGTGGGTTCCCGAACGCTATCTTAGTGGGAAATTTTGGCGATGGCACCATCAACGCGTACGACACAACCGGGAAGTTTCTTGGTCAGATCACCGACGCGTCGAATAAAGTGCTGGTGAATCCTGGCTTGTGGGATATGGTGTTTGGCGGAGGCGGCCCCTCTGGTGCCACGGGCACTCTTTATCTGACGGCAGGAGGCAGCAACCAACCCAATTTCCCGGCGGGAGGCAGCACCACCAGCGTGTTTGCCAGCGTGATCCCCGCTGCTGCGGCGACGGGCCAAAATTTCTCTCTGAGTCTCTCGGCCCAAAGTGTATCCGTCACACCAGGCGGTTCAGCCAGCCTCATGATTAGTGCAGCAGGGGTTGGAGGATTCAACAGTGCAATTTCGCTGAGCTGCTCCTCGGTCTCGGGTCTGACGTGTGCTTTCAATCCTACGACGATCACTCCCGGGTCGAGCGCGACGTCCACCTTGTCCATCTCTGCCGCCTCGGCACCGCCAGTGGGCGGTTACCACATGGTGGCATTGGTGGGCCTGCTGCCTGCTCTGGGGCTGTTGGGAACCGTTTTCATGCCTGGCAAACGGAAGCCACTTACCCGCAAGAGTAGTCTGGCGATGAGGTTATTAGGATTGCTGCTCGTCATCTCGACGCTTTCACTCTTGGCCGTCGGGTGCGGTGGCAATTCAAATGCCCAAACGCCCGCACCCGGATCTCAGGTCACCTTGACGGTGACGGGGACATCCGGCGCAATCACTCAATCCACCCCAGTGACCATTACAATCAACTAAAACAGCCGCGACAAGGGCGCACTCCAGTGCGCCCTTGTGCCATGCCTGGATTCGGGGACTCTTGCAACAGCATTGCAAGGGTTCCTATTCCAAATCCGATTGGTGATTGTATTTATGTTGGGTATGAATTTTATGAAAGCGCTGCAGTCAAAGCTTTTATGTCTTCACAGGTAGGATTCGCGGTGAGGTTTGGACACTGTCTCCGTTCATAAGATGCTTCAGAGCTTGACGAAAGCGGCCCCGGGCGCGCGATAAACTCGACATCACGGTTCCCGCAGCCATGCCGGTGATTTCCGCGATCTCCTTGTAGGACATCCCCTCGAGCTCGCGCAGGACAAGCACTTCCCGAAAATTCGTCGGAAGCTTCTCCAGCGCTTTTCGCACCAGATTGCCGCTGTCGTTTTGGAGCACAACTTCTTCAGGATTGGGACCGCGAGGATCAGGAGAGAAAAGATTCTCGTCAAATTCCATTGCGCCTTGCAATGGCCGGTTCTCGTTCAACCAGGTATAGCAGGTATTACGGACAATTTTCATGATCCATGAATGCGGATCACCGCCACGAAAAGTCGGAAAGAATCGGAATGCGCGCAGATATGCTTCCTGGACGATGTCCTGCGCGTCCTGCTCATTGCGCGCAAGCCATCGCGCCAGGTTGTACGCGGCATCCAGGTGCGGCAGAACGGCTTCTTCAAAATTTATGGTGTTGATTTGCTGTGTCATAGAATGCCGACCCGTAGGGACGTTTCCTGTCGCATATCCCGGTTCCCGGACGCGCCACAGAGCAGCGCGGTTGGGGATTGAACACCGCTTCGCAGCGATCGGTTCAATTTCTCGCGGAGTGCCAACCGTGCGAGTAGGAGACGCGATTTCACCGCCGGAACAGAGATTCTCAGTAGACTTGCTGTCTCGTCCGCAGACAGGTTTTCGACGTCGCGCAACTGAAAGACAACCCTCAGTGGAGGGTGAAGCTCTGCAATTGTCCGGGAGAGGATTTCGGGGAGTTCGTTTTGCGAGTACCTAGCCCCTGATGTTGGCCCCCAGTCTTCTATTTCCCGTGGAACAGACACCTCTTCGGCTTCGATCGGATCATCGAGCGAGAACTGGTTTGGTCGCCGTTTTCGCAGCTTCGTCAGTGCTTGATTGACGGTGATTCGCACGAGCCACGTATCAAAGCGGGATTCGCCTTTGAAGACTTCGATATGCTCGAAGGCTTTGAAGAAGGACTTCTGTGTGACTTCCTCGGCGTCGCTGTCGTTCTTAGTGATATGTTTCGCCAACCGGTAAATCTTCCGCTCGTAGCGCCTCATGAGGATCTCGAAGCAAGACACGTTGCCGCTCTGCGCTTCGGCCACGAGTGCCGCTTCGTCGTCATTGCGGCCAGCGTTACTTGTTTTGGTGACCGTCATCATTTTGGAACTCCAAGTTGCTCGGCTATGAAGGGACAAGGATTTGTAAAGACGACCTGGCGATCCATCAGGACCCGAAAGAGGTTCATCCCCTCGATATCGATGAATGACACGCCGGCTAGATCTAGATCTAACCGGATGTCTCGAGATAAAGCTTCATCGCATGCCCGACCGAGTTCCGCGACCCAACGACCTTTCACTTCACCCTCAACCCGAAGAGTTACCGCTTGACTCGACGATTGAACGACCGAAATCCGCATCATCTGAAAATTCTCCTGACCCTCTTGCTATTGCAAGTGACGTACCAATTAGAAAATACCGCACACCTGATTGAGGCTAAAGCAGTTGAAACAAATCGGAGAGAGACATGCGTTTTGTGCGCCAACACATTTGGTGGGCCGCAAACTGCCATTATGGGAGGCTGCTACGATGGATGGTGGTCAGAACGTTTAATGCCGTACTTCTCGATTCGATGGCGGAGCGTGTTGGGATGCAAATTGAGGATTTTCGCCGCACCTTTCGGCCCCTCGATCACTCCGGAGGTCAGCTTGAGGGCGGCCAGGATATGATTTCGCTCCACGTCCTTTAAAGCGGGAAACCGTGAAGGCGGACCATTGACTGGCTGAACCTCGGCAGCGAACGTTTCGGTTGTCCCTTGGCTGACGCGACTGGCAGGCGCCGACTCTAGCTCGTAATCCAGCTCAAGAACTGGACCCTGGGATAACACGAAGGCTCGTTCTATTACGTTTTCAAGCTCGCGGATGTTTCCTGGCCAGGTGTAGCTCACCAAACGGTCCATAGTCGGCTGGGAGACGACATCAACCTTCTTGCCAAACTTCATAGAAAAGCGACCCATGAAGAACTTCACTAGTAGAGGGATGTCGGAACGGCGATCGCGCAACGGCGGGACATGAACCGGGATAACGTTCAGGCGGTAGAAAAGATCAGAGCGAAAGCGGCCCTCCTGCATGGCCTCCTTGAGGTCGCGGTTAGTGGCGGCGATGACGCGAACATTTACTCTAATCGAGCGACTGCTGCCGACCGGCTCAAATTCGCGTTCCTGAAGGATGCGCAGCAACTTAACCTGTGTCTCCAAAGGGAGCTCTCCGACTTCGTCCAGGAAGATGGTGCCGCCATCGGCCAATTCGAACCGACCGGTTCGCCGCTCCAAAGCACCCGTGAACGCACCCTTCACGTGGCCGAAGAGTTCGCTCTCGACTAAACCTGCAGAGATCGCGCTGCAGTTAACTTTTACCAAGGTACGTTCCTTGCGAGTACTACGGTCGTGGATGGCGCGGGCAATCAGCTCTTTCCCCGTGCCCGTCTCTCCTAGGATGAGGACTGTGGAATCTGTAGCCGCGACCTGGTCCACGGAGCGGAGCACTGAAATCAGCGCGGGACTGTTGCCCACGATTTCTTCAAAATTGTGCTCGGAGCGGATCTCCTCCTGGAGATAGAGATTTTCTTTCTCAAGCCGAGTCTTTAAGGCCGCAACCTCCTCATAGGCCCTCATGTTCTCCAGCGCCAATGACAATTGGTTCGCCACTTCCTGGAGGAACTCCGCATCTTTTTCCGAATACTGAGCTCTCCTCTTGCTGGTCACGCTCAGAGTTCCCATGCTTTTGCCACCGTGGATGATGAGCGGCACCACACAATGCGACTGCATCCCTTCAGCAATCAACAACGCATCGTTAGAGAACCGCTGCTCCTCCTCGAGATTGCCGCGAAGAAGGGGCCGTTGGTGATCGAAAACCCACCCCACGCAGCTGCCCTGATGCTCGATTTGTTGCCCCTCATGGAAGTACTGGGGAATGCCCTCAGCGGCCATAATGCGGAACGTGCCTGTCTCTGGCTCGTGAAGGGTCAGTCTTATCGCGTCAAAAGAGACAGCCCTGTGGACGGCTTTAGAAATGGAGTGAAGAAGGGTTTCCTGGACGAGGTTCGCGATGACGGCGTTGTTGATCTCCAGTAGCGTGCGAGAGCGCTCCTCACTTCTTCGCAACGCCTCTTCCGCGCGCTTGCGCTCCGTTATGTCCTCAGAAAGCGCCATTATAAACTGCGGCATGCTCTCGGTACCTGGAACCAAAGAAACATTGTTGCTTACCCAGATCAGGCTGCCATCTTTGCATCTATACTGCTTTTCGATTTGGAACTGCTTTCGCTTTCCCTCCAAAAGATCGATGATGAGATCACGGTTAGGCGCAGAGTCATCCTCATGCGTAATATCAAGAAAAGCTAACTTGCGCAGTTCCTCTTCAGTGTAACCCACCATTTTTTCGTAAACGCGATTCACGGCAATGAAGCGGCCGTTAAGGTCAGTAAGTGCAACGCCGATGGCCGAATTATCAAACACGGCCCGCCAACGCTCCTCGCTGCGCGTGACCCGTGTGTTCGCCTCACGCAAAGCTTCTTCGTTCTGCCTCTGTTCGGTTATGTCGCGTGAGACGGCCACTAGTTGTTCCGGTTTGCCTTTCGGACCACGAATTGGACTGACAACAACGTCCCACCACTTGGGTTGTTTTGTAATTCTCGTAGCGAAATATCCTATGAAACGGCCGGTACCGCCCTTGCTGGCAACTTCCACGGCAGCTCGCGCTGCTTCATGATCGTCGCCGTCCCAAAAATCAATCCATGAACTGTTCACGAATGAGCCTAAGTCGCAGATTTCCAATGCCTCCATGCCACCTTCGTTCATCGATAATAGCCGGCCCCCAATGTCAAGCACCTTGATGCAATCATGGCTGCTCGCGATGATGCGGGTCTTAAGTTCCTCGCTCTTCAGCATCGCCTCTTCCGCTTGTTTACGCGCAGTGATATCCATGAAGGTCACGACGCACAGGGTCCTATGTCCTTGCACCATCAAATGAGACCAATACTCTACGGGAAAACTACTGCCATCCCTTCTCCAGAAAATCTCGTCGTCTCGATGGATACCTGTGCCTTTTTGAAAACCCAAGTAAATAGGACACTCCTCGAGAGGATACGGCGTACCGTCCGCCCGAGTGTGGTGCTCGGTCTCGTGCATGTTTTTCCCCACCAGTTCGGCAGCATCGCTGTATCCAAGTACCCGAGCAGCGGCGTGATTGCAGAACACGCAGGTGCCTGCGGGGTCGCAGCCAAAGATGGCCTCAGCAGCGGAAGCAAGTATCACGTTGACTCGCTCTTCGCTTTCGCGCAGCGCAAGTTCCGTCGATTTGTGGGCGGTGACATCGTACGCCGCGACAAGATGAGCAGGGCTGCCTGCCCAATTGATGCGGTGGCCGCGGATTTCTACTTCGATCAGAGTTCCATCCCTGCGCCGGCAAGTGCAGATCTCAGGATGATCAAAAAATGTTGGACATTTTATCCAGTCTTTCGAAAAACGTGCGAAATCCTTTGGAGCCTGGATGTCTACAAACTTCATGGCCAGGAATTCATCCCAGGAATAGCCATAGTGATGGATGGCGGCTTGGTTAGCGGCAAGAAAGTGTAGAGTTTCCACATCCCAAACCCACATCGGTTGTGGGTTCCGGTCGAAAAATAACCGGTATGCTTCGTCGCTTCCCTGCGGATGATCGATTACTCGGTCTTCGACGCGAGACATTACGCTTCCCCCCGCTTCAATTTCCGGACGTGTCATTGACCTCGAAGATTCGAGCCATAGACCAACGAGTTGCAACGAGTCAACCGGTCTTCAGCCGGAATTATCGATCCGAACCTCAGGGCTGGCGGATCGTGCCCTTCCCCTGCCCTGGACTGCCGCCACGCAACCGCCTTTTTGAGCACCGGAAATGAAAAGCTCTCAACCGTTTTATTTACGCGCGAGGGCTTGTTCTTTACGATTCACCATAGGACCTGGCTTTGAGCGCCTGTTGGAAGTGTTTCGTCTCTGCACCCGCTACGGCGCCTTCCGCCCAGGTCATTGTCGCTACCTTCGGGCTCATACACCATGACGAACGGAGCCTTTGTCGGGCGTCCGGCGAGAGCGAAGTGGCTCGTACTGTCAGCGAACCGCTGCTCACTCTTGCAGCCACCGCGCGAGGTCGTAGGCAGCGTCAAGATGCGTAAAGACACTCTGCTTAAAGGACGTGCCCGATTGCTTGAGTGCACCACTATATGGATCTCAATGAAATCGATGCAATGGACAGGGAGTCCTTTCCAGATGGAATCGAGCTCCCCTTATATACCCTTCTTAATAAAGGATTTACTGGAAGTTATCCCCGCTATGCCTTCCCTCAAATTCTAACTGGTGGTACACTCACTATCCCACGGAGCTTTTTCCTGATGCGAGACGACCATCAGCTTCGGGGGCCCCTCCGTTTTGGAGTCTTCGAACTGGATCTTCAGGCTGGCCAATTGCGCAAACATGGCCTGCGACTCCGGCTCCAGGAACAGCCGTTCCAAGTCCTGGCGATGCTGCTTCTGCGCCACGGCGACGTCGTGACTCGCGAGGAGCTTCAGAAAAAGCTCTGGCCCGCAGACACTTTCGTGGATTTCGACCACGGGCTCAACAAAGCAATCAACAAAGTCCGTGATGCGCTTAGCGATTCCGCCGAGAGTCCCCGCTTTGTAGAAACGGTGTCTCGTCGCGGCTATCGTTTTATCGCGGAGGTCAAAGTCGCTGAGGCCCCAGGTCGCGGCCCCGGACCTATAAATGAGCCCCAACCTAAGCCAGAAGTTGTCGAACAACGGGATCCCGCGACCGAGATCGCGCCGCTCGAACCTCTCCGTCTGTCACCAGCATGGAAGATATCAGTGCTTGTACTGGTCCTACTGATCGCGTCTCTCGCCGCCTGGAGGTTTTATTTCCCGAGCCTGCCTTCCCCTGTCATTCGCTCGTTGGCGGTCCTTCCCTTGGAAAGTCTCTCGAGCGATGCATCTCAGGATTATTTCGCTGATGGAATGACAGATGAATTGATTTCAGACCTTGGCCAGATTAACGCTTTGCGAGTGATCTCACGAACCTCGGTGATGACATATAAACATGTTCGCAAACCCTTGCCGCAGATCGCTCGCGAGCTGAACGTTGACGCCGTGGTCGAAGGAACCGTGCTCCGTTCCGGCAGTAAGGTGCGCATCACCGCACAGTTAATTGAAGCCTCCTCTGACAAGCACTTATGGTCGCAGAGCTATGAGGGTGAATTACGGGATGCCTTAGCACTCCAGAACGGAGTAGCGAAAGCCATTGCGGATCAGATCCAGATCAATTTGAATCCGCAGGAACAGGCTGCCCTGAAAAACGTGAAGGTTGTGAATCCGCAGGCTTATGAGTCCTATCTCAAAGGGCGGTATTTCTGGAATAAGCGAACAGCGGATGGTTTGAAGGCTGCTTTAGCCTATTTCAACCAGGCAATCGATCAAGACCCGAAATACGCGCCAGCTTATTCTGGTTTGGCCGACACCTATGCTTTGTTGGCCGATTGGGAGTATGGGGTCATGACTCCCAAGGAGGCACTCCCTAAAGCAAAAGCTGCGGCGATGAAAGCTCTGGAATTGGACGACACGCTCGGCGAAGCCCACAACTCACTTGCGTTTTGCCTGGACGTCTTCGACTGGGATTTCGACTCTGCGGGGAGGGAATACCGGAGGGCAATTGAATTGAACCCGGGCTACGCGACGGCCCACCAATGGTACGCCTCTCATTTGATTGTATTAGGTAGGAACGGCGAAGCGATCGCAGAATTGAGAAAAGCGGAAAGCTTGGACCCGCTGTCCTTAATTATCAGCGCCGATTTGGCGGATTTCCTGATCATTGCACATTCCTATGACGAGTCGATACGAGAGAGCCGCAAGACAGTCGAAATGGACCCTAATTTTGCGCTAGCGCACAATCAGCTCGGTCAGGCATACCTGCAAAAACAAATGGACGATGACGCGGTCGCCGAACTGCAAAAAGCGGTCCAGCTTTCCGGGAATAGCCCAACATGCATGGCAAATCTTGCGCGCGCCTACGTTGCGTCCGGCAAGAGAAGCGAGGCATCGAAATTACTGGGTGACTTGGAAAAGCGCTCAAGCTCTCCTTATTCGCACGCTTCGGAGATTGCCGTGATCTATATAGCTCTCGGCGATACGGATCAGGCGATGAATTGGCTCGAAAAAGGCTACGACCAGAGATTTAACCCGAGCGTCCTGTTGCGGCCGGGATTCGATTCTCTCCGCTCGGATCCGCGCTTCGAAAGCCTTCTGCGCCGTATCGGCATACTCCGTTGAGTCAGACAAGAGAGGGAGTTGGAGTGACGGCACAATCTCCGTCGCCACTATTGAGTATTGGGCGGATGAGGTCGCGTCCCGACCCCAACCTTATTCTTCGGGTCCTGCCGTTTCGTAGGGACAGTGGCCGTTACTCCGTTTGTGTCGGACTTTCGCTCCACGTGGCGTCGGCTCTGATTTCCTTTAGTAGCTCATCAAGTGAGCTGGCAAACTCGCCCGGTCGCAACACGGGCGCTCCAAAACATTCTTCGCCCAACCTGAGCATAGGCACCCACCAATAGCCCACTTCCACGCGTAGCGCGTAGAACAAAGTGGTTTGTGAGCCGCTCAGCAGGACGCCCAGACTTGGGCAGCTGGCCCCTCGGCTAGGGTGCAGACTAAGCACAAGGTCAAATTGATGCCGGCCCAACATCTCCCATGCCGTTCGTTCTGACTCTGCAAACTCGCACTCGCATCCGTTCCTCTCCAAGTGCTTTTGATGAAGAAAGAACGACTGTGGGCTGTCGCCTACGAGAAGAACTCTGATCACGCTGGTATCGTCCATGGAGCCCCCGAAGCTAGAGACCAAGGCCGCGCCTCCGATATTCCCGTTCCACAAGACAGCTTCGGGTGTATGTTCATCCGGCGTACCAGACCCAGTAGGTCAGAGCCCCCATCATCAGTACGAACCACCAGAGGGCCAGCTCAACTCGCATCCAGAGTTTCCATCGCTTAAAGCGCCACGCTTCGGGAAGAATCTTGGTTCCGGCCACCAGCGCGATATATAGACCAAATATCTCGGCCAGTACCCCTAACACTCCATGGATCGTAGCGACGGCATAGAATCGCCTTCCAAGGCGCTTCGGAAGGCGAGGCAGCACGTTCAAGTAAAAGGACGGCCACATCAGGAAGCAAATCATCACCAGGTTCAAGACCAGGACGGCGGTTTGGCAAACACCATGAGCCACGAAGCGCTTGGCCCGAGCCAGCAAAGCGCCGGAGATCAGAGCGACGCCCATCGCGATCTGAATTATGAGATTCAGGTCTGGGCGATAACCAGCATGGGAGCCAAGGAAACCTTCCACGGCGCACACTTCCTTACCTGTTCTGAGCCGAAACGACCAAATTGACGGCGCCGCACAGCGGTTGTAGACCTTTGCCTGCTCTCGTTCGGGAGATACTCAGCCTTAGTAGCCAGCGAACTCCTCAGCGCGGATGTCATCATCAGAGACGAGGGCATCACAGAGTATCTGGCGCATGCCGTCAACCATTCCTGGAGGGCCAGCTATGTAGAAAACTGGAGCTTGAGAAACCGGGAGCCACCTGTTGAGCATTGGTTCCGCGATGTGACCAAGTTCCCCTCGCCAGTGGTGTGGTACTCCGTCGGGATGGGTGATCGTCGGAATGAATTTGAAGCGGTGATTCAGTTCCTCGATCTCTCGCAGTTCGTCCAGGAACGCCCCCTCCTCGAACCGCCGGATCGAATAAAAAAGGAAGATTTTATGTGCGCTTCCAACTTCTGTTGCATACCGGATCATGCTCCGAAACGGCGTGATGCCGATGCCACCCGCGAGAAAGACAGCTGGGCGGGTGGTGTCTCTGTGGAGAGTCAAGTCGCCGAAAGGCCCTTCAAGGAAAAATGGCGCGCCGATCGGCAATGCGCTTACAACTCGTTTGAATCCGGTATCGCGCATGCGCATTGCGACCATGAGGTCTTTCTCGTGCGGCGCGCTGGCGATTGACAGGGCGCGAGTGTTGCCATCTGCGTCGGTTGCGATAGAGGAGTCGAGTGTGAAATTGGCGAATTGACCTGGCTTGAATTCGAAGCCGGGGGGCTTTTCAAAGTACAGGCCTGTCGTTCCGTCGCACAAGCGGTCCCGCCCTTTCAAGATTGCTTTGCAGGTTCGCATCTGTCGGCCTCCGTAAAAGTTCTCTTGTCGTGCGCGTCCAACCTGGTGTCTCGCCGGGCACAACGCATTCCTGTCAACGTCTAGACCGTGGGCCGCCGGCACTTATTCCCCAAGATACAGGGAAGTCAACCACGCGGGAGCCACGCCTCCGCAACCGAGGGATAGCGCACTGAATCAGCGCTTCGTGGCGGAGTAATGGGCCGTGTTGCCGGTAGGGTCAAACACAATGGCTCGGGCTGTGCCCCCGATGCGAATTTCGACGAGTGATCTCGATCCTTCGGGGTTCAAAAGAACCAGCGCCTCGTCTTCAGGGTACTTGACCCCGTTTTTCACCCAGGCACCGGGAGCAGTGGCCACGAATCGCCCGTCCTTCCACAAAGTCGCGCGCGCGGCTGAGCCCTGGGCTTCCCAAGTCAGTTCATAGGTCCCAGCCGGCACTTGCGCCCCATTCAGGTTGACCACATACGGCAAACTGAGCGCATGCGGCGAATTCTTCCTTCCCCATACAGGGCTGGTCGCAATAAGCAGAACCAGAGCTATTGGCAACACGACTTTCTTCATAGCCGCTCCCATCATTTCGTCTACTTTTAGTTCGGTTCCGAGGAGTTATAGTTTTCAAGTAGCCGGACGAACCCTGCGAGCTCGGACCCACCTAGGTCCGACACGGCCCAGCACTGAAAACCATCACGCGACCATCGCATAATGCTGTAGCCTTGGCGTGACTTAACTGACTGGATAGAGTTGGTTTCATTGGAATCTGGCCACACGAACACGTTGATGAAGTGATTGCGCCTTTGATAGATCAGCGCGGCGATTTCGCGGCCTTCGAGATAGTCGAGACGTCCGCCAACAAGCGGGAAACCGTTGCTCGCCAGATCTTCGACCGGCGGTGAAAAATCGAGCTTGGCATCGAACCAGGGCTTCACAGTGTGCTGGTCGGTCGAAACGACGTCCATTAGGTGGTTGGCTTCCAGCGAGCGCAAGTGGCTCGCGAAAACTTCTGCCGCAATTCGTTGATCCGTGGAAGGTTCGCGAAGACGGGCGGTAAACTGCCAACCGCTCAGAGAGAATAAAACGAGTACCGCAATTGCGCCCGCCCATCGCCAGACGTGCACCGACCGCCATTGAATCCCACTCTCTCGAACTTCCATATCCGCTTTCGCCGACGCGCGTAAGGATGATTCGATTCGGTCCCGCAAAACTGCCGGTGCGGCATAAGCCAGCGAGCTCCGCCGGAGTAGCGCGCGAACTCCCTGCTGGTCTTCCAGTTCTTGTGCGCAAGCATGGCAATCTTTCAGGTGAGTCTCCATCTCGATCGTGCGCACCAAATCGAGCTCACCATCCATGTAGCCAGGAACGAAGCGTTGTGTTAGGTCACAGCTCACTTCAGTACCCCCTGCTGAGCTCGGCGGTGAGAGATTGGCGCAATCGCGTTCGCCCTCGCGCTAAACGCGACATTACCGTGCCTAGAGAGACCGCCGTGACGTCGGCGATCTCCCTGTACGACATTCCTTCCATTTCTCGCAGCACGAGCGCTTCACGGAACACATCCGGCAACTCTTCTAGTGCACGATTCACTGTTTCTTTGTCGGCAGCGGCCAAAGCTTGAACCTCAGGATCGGCACCGCCAGAGAGTTCTGGGTTGTGAATCTCTTCATCGAATAACTCGGTCGAGTCAGACTGTCGATTCTTGTGCAACCACGTGTAGCAAGTGTTTCGCAGGATCGTCAGCAACCATGCCCGCGCACTCCCACCTTGATATCGGTCGAAGAAACGAAAGGCGCGCAAACACGCTTCTTGCGTGACGTCCTGGGCGTCCTGTTCATTTCGCGTCAGCCAGCGCGCGAGGTTATACGCCGCGTCCAGGTGAGGCAGGACAGTTTGCTCAAAGCGTTCGCGTCTCGCGGTATCCGACATCCCAGTGGGTTTCCGTAGTTCGACAGCTATCCGACTCTAAGACCACGGCCCAACCGTTTTTATTCCCGATCACGGGAAATACCGCCTGTCAGGAACAAGTGGACTCAAACGCCGGCGAGCGCTCAGTGATCAAAACTGTTCGTTAGCCAAACGGGAATAAAACAAGTGGGACGGTGGTCAATCAGAGCGAGGAGAAACAAAATGACCAATCGAAAAGCAGTTTTCACGTCGGTATCTTTGCTCGCATTCCTTATCCTGCTGCCTTCTGCACGGGCGGCCGAATACGATCAGGCTACCAAGCTTACCTTCAATCGGCAGGTCCAAATTCCCGGACGCGTTTTGCCCGCGGGAACCTACTGGTTCGTTCTGGCTGACAGCCCCGCTTCCCGCGATATCGTCGAGGTCTTCAACGCTGACCGAACCGAGCTGTACGCGACGGTGTTTACCAACACGGTCGAGACCCCCAAGGCAAGCGATGAAACTACGCTCACGTTCGCAGATCGCGACCAGATGGAACCCGAGACGATCTTGTCCTGGTTTTATCCCGGGCGAACCTCCGGCCATCAATTCGTATACTCCCATGCGGAAGAACAGAAGCTTGCGCAGGCCAAGCAACACACAGTGATGGCCAAGGTGCAAAGCAAGCGTCAGGCCACGACAGCTGGTGACTAAAAGCAAGCCTCGCAATTCCAACCATCAAATCGCTGGCGGTGGCGAGATGCCACCGCCGGCGAGCACGGTCCCAACTGAGATGAACGACCGGCAGTATTGGTGAATTGAATCCCCGCAAAGCTTCGGCAATCCTAAGGCGAGAAGAAGCTTCGAGCGTTTGGCCAACGAGAAACCAGGGGAAGTCGCTTGTGGCGACAAGACGATGATCCAAATCACGCAATTCGTACTTTGGCAGCCTTGTCGCCCCCTGCGACCTTCTTTTTCGGTTACCAGTGGCAGTTCCCGCCCTCAATTACAGCTCGCGCTTGGCCTCGTCTGCCTCTTCTGCCAAATGGAGGAGCAGTTGAATGAATTCTTTGGGCTGACCGATGAAGAGACCATCGGCAATAAACCCGTTAATGGCGCCCGTTGCGTCCAGCTGCCCGGGACCTGTGGGACGAATAATTGCACATTCTGGCAGGCCTTTGATGAAGTCGGTCGGCTCGGGCATGATCAGGTTCGCCTGCAGCGATTCGGGTTGGCCTAGGGCGAGGTTTATAAACGTCAGCGAGCCGCCAGCCTGATTGTCCGTTAATGCAACCGCGTTGCCTGCTTTGTCATGCCAAACCTGGAAGTGCATGATCTCCGACCCACCGATGCTGATGGTGATTCGCAGCACTTCCGGACTAGACGCTCGCTGGCTGAGAGTGGCGTAAAGGCTGGTGCCGGCTTGCTCGATAAAGCCAAAGTGAAATCCAGCACTGTTCGCAATTGCTTGGATATGGTTCGGGTCGTTCAGGTCGTTTTGAGATGTGGGAATTGCCGGATGCTGTCCAGCAGCCAAACTCGGGACAGCTTGTGGAAACGTTGCACCCAAATCAGGGTTCTCCTTGCTTCGATAACGAGTCCACCAAGTCGTGTCCACACTGAGCTGCTTGAGGTTTGTGAGCCGTCCCGTTTGCGGGACTCCTGGCACTGTGCTTGGGGCTAAGGTTGCAAATTTGCCCAAGTCGACCGGCTTCTGGCCTTTGGATTTCAAATACGCGGTCAGGAAAGCAACATGGCTGATTTCATCGTCGGTGTTGTCGGAGATGTACTGCGGCATGTCGCCATCGAGTTGTTGAAGAGCGTTGATGTAGGGTTGACTTACACTGTTGGTGGCCTCTACTCCCCCAAGTTCCTTGTATTGTTGCCACAGGTCGGTTTCGATGATCTCCGCTGCGAGCAGAAGCTGCAGAATCGCCGCGTCCCCTTTGGAGAGATCGGCGCCAACTCCTGATCCCTCCTGGCCGAAAGCTGGCATACCTCCAGTCAACAGCCCTGTGCTTGCAGTCACTGCTCCAACCGTGATCATCCCATTTTTCAAGAACGATCGGCGATTCGCCGTACCCTTTAAAAAGCCTTCGGATTGTGACATGAGCGTTTTTTCTCCTTTGTTTTTCCTGAATAGTTGAGTGACGGGTGAACGGCGCAACCACGGCCTTCGGACATGATGAATTGGGCCGCGCCGTGAGCACACAATCGCCCACCGCTAAGACTGACGTCGTGTTGTTTTTATTCCCGATCTGTTGGTTAGCGCCCTATTTAAGGCGTGGCGGGAATAAAGCTGGTCAGAACGAAGTCTGATGAAATGAAAGCGAATCGGATAAATACATCCTCGTGAGTCGTGTAATTGGAATGAGGAAAAGTATGAATTTCAACTTGAGTAGCTCGAACCCGTCGGCGGCCAATGAGTTGTCTGAGAACGAGGCAATTCACTTGGCCCAGGAAGGCAATTCGGAAGGTTTCGAGCGCCTTTATCGGCTACATAGCCGCCGAGTATACAGCCTGTGCCTGCATATGTCGAAGGACCCGCTTGAAGCGGAAGATTTTACCCAAGACGCGTTCTTGCAAGCCTTCCGCAAAATTCAAAGTTTTCGAGGCGACTCACTCTTCTCGACTTGGCTGCACCGATTGACGGTGAACATCGTGCTGATGGGCTTTCGACAAAGGAAGCGTCCGAAGATATCGCTGGACGAGGCTCTCGAACTCAACGAGCAATCCCGGAAACCAACTGTCGAATTCAGCCGGCCTGATCTCAACTTGAATGGCGTGATTGACCGCATCAATTTAGTGAAGGCTATCAACCAGTTGCCCCGGGGCTGGAAGACAATGCTTCTTCTGCACGACATCCAAGGATACAAACACGACGAGATCTCGCGGATGGTGGGCTGCTCTGTGGAGAATTCCAAATCCCAGCTACACAGGGCCCGCATGCGGCTGCGACAACTGTTACCAAATCACTTCGCAAAGGCGAGCTAATTCCAGGCTACTTTCACCGGAATCTTGAAGGAAGATCTTCGGTCTGCGTTGACCCCACAGCCACCATTCAAAATGGCTCAAAGAGGAAAACATGGAGTGCTTGAGAAAACCATTCCCACGGGCAGAGGTAGGCTTCAAGATGAAAAACACAGCGTTCATTATCCTTACGTTGCTGGTGTCTTTAGCTAGGCCTGCTTTAGCCGGCGACGAGGCTCGATCCATCGATTGTGCCCACTCGACCATAACCGTGTACGTCTACAAGACCGGGATCCTGGCTGGCCTTGCACACAATCACGAAATCGAGGCGCCCATTGCTTGGGGTGAAGTCAAAGATTCCAACAACCCGTCGGTAGAGCTGCGCGTCGACTCGACTAAGCTTCGCGTATTGGACCCAGAGGCGTCTGGCGGCACGCGTGCAACAATTCAAGCGACAATGCAGGGCGCCGAGGTTCTCGACGTTGGCCACTTTCCTGAGATCCATTTTCGGTCCACAGGAGTGGAACCCAACGGGGCGGACCATTGGATTGTTCACGGGAATTTGGATCTGCACGGACAGACCCATCCAATTTCGTTTGAAGTCGCACTCAAAGATGGGTTGTATCAGGGAACGGCGGTGCTAAAACAAAGTGGATTCGGAATCACGCCAGTCAAGGTCGCTGGGGGAACTGTAAAAGTCAAAGATGAGGTCAAGATAGCGTTCTCGATCGCGCTGCTGAACTAGGTCGAACGAACATTCTTTGTCCATTCGAGTTAAGGCCAGCAGCCGCAGTAGATCAGAGGCACCGAAGAGCCTGGAATAAAACAACCGTGAACGAGTCTAGATGAGTGTAGGGCAGAAAAGAAGTACGGAGGCGAAAGAATGATCACCGCCATACTGACTTGGTTAAGCCAGGGAAAAAACTCAGAAGATCGCCGCAGCGCCTGAATCATGTTCATGCCGGAAGAAATAGGCTTCGACATCGACCCACTCGCAAATAAAATCTCCGACCTACACCTACACCCCGTATCCCGCCCCAAAAGGCCCGGATCCCTCCCGGGCCTTCCCCCTTCGAATGCTGCGATCTCTTTTGATACGGGAATGAGACCATTGGCCGCCACGCGAAGCCGCCGTCCAATTCATGCGGGCGGCGAATCCGCTTGATCACTTTTTCCTGGTCAGCTTCAACGAGGAAGTTATCTTTGTCCAAGCCCGTTACCAGCCGGTTCAGGGGATCGGTGACCGAGACGTTTACCAAGGCCAGGCTGACGTCGACCTTAATCCCTTCACCTGGTTTCATTTGAGGACTGTCGAGCTGTTTCGGGGGCTGTATGGGGCCCTGAGATTGGCTAAATACAGTAGTCACAACCGGAGCGCACACAACAACAGCGACCACGCGTAAGCAAAACGAGTATCGTCTTGCCATCACCGCATTGCGTGCCTTTGCCGACGCTGCCCGTGCGGTTACAAGCCTCCTAAAGATTCGTTCCCCCAGGAATATTGCTTCCGCATGATGGCGCAGGGCTCGGTGCAGAAAATCTGCCATCACGGCTTTCGATCCATCGAACCACTCGTGGATGCGCAGGTAGCCTTCGGCGAGACCTGCGAATTTTCGGGCGCTGTTCTTAGCGTATTTCAGTAGATGAGGCATACAGGGACATCCTGCTTGAGTTCGGGTAAGTGATGCTTCCACTCGGCAGGGCCCCCTGCCGAATAGTGTCCGTCTCAGGAATGTCGCTAATTTCAAGTTCTTGTTCTAGGTGTGACGGCATAGCATTCCGCCTCTCGACCACTGTTCTATAGAACGTGTGCTGAATTTCATGATTCAATAACTTGAGCCTTAATCCGGCGACAATCGAAGAGTAAATCCTTCGGAAACTAAGACCGGGCCGTTGACCCCGCTGGCGAATTCACCGACATGCCCGGTCAACATGGTTAGGGCAACCGCCACTGTCAAGGCCCTGGGGTAATCCGCATCTACTGCACGTTGGATCCAATGCAGGGCATCCTCGGTGCTCTTCTGCACTCCCTGACCTCGGAGGTAAAGAAGTTCGAGATTAAATTGACCTGGGGAGTCCCCATCTACGGCAGCGCGCGTGTACCACTTGGCCGCTTCCGCGAGATCCTTGATTGCCTCCGGCCCGGTCTCGTACAGGTACCCGAGGTTGGTCTACTGCTGCGGAATTCCCGCTGTTTGCGGCCTTGCTATAGCACCGGAGAGCCTGATAGATATTTTAATCGACCCCTTTGCCAAACTGGTAAGCGAAACCGAGTTGGAGTTGTGACTGTGTGCTTCCTGAGTCGGCCTTCTTGGTCAATTTCTTCAGATCAATTGGGGATGAATTCTGCATCGATGTCGACGATAGCGATTGGGCCCGAGCAAGCGGCGAGTACACCACGGCGAGGGCGAAAATGATCAGCATGACTATGTCGATGCGCATAGCTTCGGAATCACTTTCCTGGGTCAAAACGCACGGCTATCTCGAAGCGGCCCGCTGGCCGGTCGAGTTCGTCTTCAATCACGAGCGGAAGCTCTCCAAATTTGGCGAACTTGGATGCGATTCAGGTTTGTTGCCACAACGTCACGGCAAGCCATATCTCTGGCAAGACTTTGTCCTCCAGCGCCGGTCTGGAGGTCTGGGTGTGGCGATGGTTGACCACTTCGGCCGGAGCGCCTATCGCCAGCTGTACCGATTCTTAAAGCGGTTCGCCAGGTGCCTCGGCTTCCTCCAGGACAAATTGAGGCTCCTAACGGTCGTAGGAACCGACGCCCGGCTTCGCGTGTTTACCCAGTTGCTCAATCACCCGAAACTCCAAAGGATCGTCTCCGACAGCCCCCAAGGTCTGGCGAGCGCCGTCAAGCTCTATCGCGTCCGACGAGCCGTGCCCGTCATTCGCTCACTCGAACCGATCAGCCGAGACCTGCGTGAGCTACGAGCCTTAGGCGCCGGTCGAGACCAACATGGTGATCTGGCACAGCAGAGCGAACAAGCCACCTACCACAATGCCAGCCACAAGAACGGTCAAGACTTCTGAATCGAATGAGGAGGAGAGTTATGCGCGACGCAGTGGCTCAATCGCGAAAAATCTTCCGACAGATTTATCGGGAGATTTTTCGCCCACAGGTAAACCCTTCCCTTCCTGTCCCGGTATGTCCCCAGGGATGGGTCTTGGGGGTGGCTCCGGGGACGATCAGATTGTCCCCGGAACCCTCGCAGCAAGTCGCGGTTGACAACCTGATCGAAAAGATTCTGAACCGTCTCCCAGTCGATATGGACTGCCGCGAACGTGGTGCCCGTGTCATTGCAAAGTTACGGGATCTTGTCGGAGACCTGCCAGCGAGTGCCGATCATCATCACAGCACGCGCTTCGGGCTTCTTCGCCACTCGCTGGAAGTTGCCCTAAAAATGCTGGAGCAGTCCTCCGCGACAGCGGTCAAAAAGCACCCTCCCGATGGAACCCTCGATGGCTTTGGAAACATCGGGAACGATTCACGCTGGCAGCACCTCCATTTCCTGGCCGGCCTATGCCACGATCTAGGCAAGCTCTTCGACATGGATGTCCGGCAAGGAGAGCGCCGTTGGTCTCCACTGCACGAGACCGATGCCGATTTTCTCCGAAAAGCCAAGACGAACCCGGTGATGAGGTGGCGGGCGGATCGAGTGCGCGGTGCGCAGGCCATGTTCTCGCCGTCGCTGGTACACCATCTTATAGATTGTTCCGACTTCAAGTACCTCGGTCGGGAGGGACTCACACAGCTTGTTGACGCCATCATCGGCACACACAACGCTGATCAGCCAACCCGTGTAGCACGTGTCCTGAGGAAGCTCGATCAGAAGAGTGTTGAGGAGGCGGCGCCCGAGTGGATGCTCAAACGAACCGATAGTAAGGTCAGCCAGTTCGTCCGCGCAGTCAGAGCTCTGATCGAAAAGGGAGAGCTAGGCGTCAACTCTTTTGCAGCCCCGGTCTATGTGGCGGGCGATAAGGCTGCGGTGATCGTTCCGCTCGCTATCCAATCAGCGCGTGATCTGCTGAAGCAAGATCGGGTCATGCTGCCGGGCAACATCCACCTGTATGACCTGCTAAGCCAATCAGGCTTGGTCGAAACAGATAGTGCGGGTCGCTGCGTACGGAAAATCAGAATATCCGGGAAGCACGGCCCGGTCGAACTGAGCGCCTTGATCTTCGCGACAGAGACAATTGTGCCTAAGCGAATGATTCCGACCCTGCCGAATTTCAGGTTCGAAATGAAGCCGGAAGAACCGAAGCATGGGAACGGGACTGCTGACGCGGGCAAGACGACACCGACGACAACAGGAGACCCGTTCGGTTAGAACGGTCCTCAAACCCACAGGAATTCGAACCAAAACCGCAAACTGCTCCCCGGCGTACTCGCAGGCACAAATAACAAGACCCACCGCACAACACCTCCCACCCCTTCATCGAGGGGGCGGCGGGCCTGACGCCCCTCGATGAAGCCCACAAAATAACAAGAATCACAGATGTAAATTGACGTTGTGACTTTCGTGATTTTTGTGACTTTGTCCAGTGCAGCAGCATGGATAGCGGAGATCTGGACCGTAGGGCAGCCACAGTCAAAACTAACAAAACCCACAATCCTAAAACGGAGAGGTTGTTGAGTGTTGTGAGGAACGCTCCCAGAGTCCTCGGAGGGCCGCCAAACCGATCCGACAGCCGCAACGGGAAACGACGCCCCGGAATTACGATTCCCCTAGGACGGTTGCTTTGGAACGGCCCGCCTGGAGTCCATTCCCCTTAATCCACCATTCCCGTCACCCATTCCCCTTACCCACTCCATTCCCTGTCCCTTGCTTTGCAGAGGACAGTTCCAAGAGCGGGGTGCGATGGAGAATCGAAATGTCCGGCTTCAAGATCGAGATTTCATTCAGGAAACATCGCTCAGCGATGCGGAATTGCACGCACTGATAGAATTCTTCGAACTGCTCGATCAATGGGACCGCGAGCTGGTGCAAAATGTAAACGGACGAACCGAGGTGAACGTATGCAAAGCGCAGTGATCTACGCCCGCGTTTCCAGCCGCGAGCAGGAGCGCGAAGGCTATTCCATTCCGGCGCAGCGCAAGCTGCTCGCCGAATACGCCCGGCTGCGCGGTTACCGCGTGCAGCATGAGTTCATCGACGTGGAGTCCGCCAAAAACCCAGGCCGCAAGGAATTCGGCGCGAAGCTGCGCCTATTGCAAGCTGATCCGCACTGCCGGACGGTGCTGGTCGAGAAGACCGACCGGCTTTAGAGAAACCGCACCGACAGCATTGCGTTTGAGGAGTTGATCGAAAACTGCAGCGTGGAAATTCACCTCGTCAAAGAAGGGCGGGTCATCGCGAAGGACTCGCGCTCGCAAGACAAATTCATGCACGACATCACGTCGCGGTGGCCGAGCACTATTCGGAGAATCTGCGCGAGGAAGTCAAAAAGGGAATGCGCGAGAAGGCCGAGCAGGGCATGTATCCAGGCCACGCTCCCTTCGGTTATAAGAATAATCCCGCAACACGCACCATCGAAGTCGATCCGCAGCGTGCGCCGGTGCTGAGGAGAATCTTTGAACTGTACGCTTCGGGCCAACATTCACTCACCACTTCGCGGCGGGCCATTCAGCGAGAAAGCGGAGTGCAAATTTGCCGCGCCTACTTGGAGATCATTCTCAAGAATCTCTTCTACATCGGTCGCTTCAAGTGGCAGGGCATCGAGTACAAAGGCACGCACGAGCCGCTGGTCTCGCCGGAATTGTTCCAGCGGGTGCAGGACACCTTCGCCGGTCGGAACAAGCCGAAGTACCGTAAGCGCAACTTTGCCTTCGCTGGCCTGCTGACCTGCGCCCACGACGGTTGCACCGTCACGACGGAATTGCAGAAAGGCGAGTATGTCTACTACCGCTGCTCCCACGGACACGGCAAATGCGAACTGCCCTACATGCGTGAGCAGGATGTGTCGGATCGGCTGAGCCAACTGCTCAAGCAAATCTACGTACCGGAAACGATTGCCCACACTATCGTGGACTCACTCCAGAGCGACCTGAATCGCAGCGAACAAAAGTGGCAGGAGCAGATTGTGGCTCTGCGCCAGCGACTCGCCGCGCTGCGTACGCGCATGAATCAACTTTACGAGGACAAGCTGGACGGAAAGATCATCGAAGAATTTTGGGCGCGCAAGCAGACCGAGTATTCGGACCAAGAGCGGAGCCTCGAAACAGCTCTTTCAAGCCTAAACCACCCGATTACACCCGAGCGCGTCTTGGCCGTGGCGAGAACTTTTGAACTCGCGCAAAAGGCGCATTCTCTGTACCTTACGCGAAATCATGCGGAAAGAGGCCAATTGCTGAAAAGCGTGCTTTTGAACTGCGCCACGGACGGCGTAAGTCTCTGGCCCACATACAGAAAGCCGTTCGACCTGATCTTTCAGCGTGCGAAAAATGAAGAATGGTCGGGGCGAGTGGATTTGAACCACCGGCCTCCTGGTCCCGAACCAGGCGCTCTAGCCAGGCTGAGCCACGCCCCGACGGCGCACTCGGGCGCGATGATAAATGCTCGAGTGGGAAACTCAGAATAACACAGCTTTCCGGTTGAGCCTAGAGTCGGACGAGTCTGCCGCGCTTGCAAGTCGCGGGCGTATAACGAGGGGTCGATTTGCAAATCAGCAACTGTAGTCTCGTTAGGGACGGAACACAGGCAAGAGAAAATTCACGCTATGCTATATTGAGCCTCTCGAAATGGAACTGACGAATTCTTAATCGCGCCCCTGAAGGGGAGAGCGAAACGGGCCGGTAATCGCGGAGAGTAAAATGGCGTTGATCGAGCGAATCCAGAAAGATTTAACCGCCGCGATGATGTCGAAGGATGAACTGCGTCTAAGCGTGTTGCGCATGATCAAGTCCGCGCTCAAGTACAAGGAAGTCGAGAAGGTCCGACCGCTCGAGGATGCAGAAGCGATCCAGGTTTTGCAGACGCTCGTTAAGCAGCGGCGCGAATCGGTCGAGCAGTTCACCCGAGGCGGCCGAAACGACCTTGCCGACAAGGAAACCAAGGAAATCGGCATTCTCGAAACTTACCTGCCGGCGGCAGCTTCCGACTCCGACATGAGCGCGGCGATCGAAGCCGCGATCGCGGAAACAGGAGCAAGTTCGCCCAAGGCGATGGGCGCCGTCATCAAGGCTGCGAAGGCGCGCCTTGAAGGCAAGACCGTTGACGGCAAGGTGCTGTCCGACCGCGTACGAGAACGCCTCGCCAAGGTGGGGTAAGGCATATATTGAGAGTTGAGAGTTAAGGGTTGAAAGCAAATCCTCGTTTGCTGCAGCCTCCTCCGGGTTGCGGTTTCGTTCGCTTTCCTGTCGACTTTGAGTTTTTCGCTGCATATCCTCTTTGCGGCGGGCTTTAAGTACAGCCGGACCCGCTGACGACGGGCTAAAGATGCAGCCCGCAGCCGACGACATGCCACTGCCTGAAACCATCCCTGTTCGCTACACGGACGAGGAAGCCGGATATGTGACGGTGCGCCCCGTCGTGCGGCAAACGTTTCGTCTCGACGAGTTGCTCGACATGATTCTCAGCGTGGCGGGGAAAGATGTGGCGCGCATTCGCCAACTCCTCCACTCAGGCACAATCGTCTACCATTTCTACCGGTACAACTGGGCGGGATTTGAGGTAAGTGATGCCGAACTCGCTGCCGCGCTCTCGCGCTTTCCTGAGGCTGATCCGTCGCGCCCGTTTATCGCGGCGGCTTGCAAAAGCGTGATCTTCGAATCCGCTGGTACGGCTCCCCAGCATCTTTTGGAGCTTGATCGGGCCGCGGGATCGAAGCGCCGGTTCCTGCGCGCGCGTAGCTTTTGGGATTGCTTGCTTGAAATTGCGGAACGCGAAAAGCCCGTCTACAAGTCCTATTCCTACACGGAACATGCGGACCTCTACCGTGTACCGCTCGATGAGCGCCTCGCAGCTGAGATTAGCCGCGTGGCCGAACAAACCGCGCCGAGAAATTTGCGGGCCGCGCTACGTGCCGCAAACGGTGCCGCGCAAGTGGTTTTCGTCTGCCCGCGTCCCTCCGGCAAAGAAAGCTACCCGGCACGCTTATCAGGCAATTGAAGATTGCGCGTCGCGCGGCTCAAAATTCTCTCGAACGACAAACAATTTGGTCCATAATGCCGCGACTGTAAAACGGACTTTAGTCCATCGGGATCGTGCGTACGATGCAGCGCCCGACAGCCGACGGGCTGAAGTCGAAGATCCCGGCTTGGCCGGGCCTGTCCCACCGGAGGTGCGTCTTGGCGACTACCACCAAACCTTGGAGTTCGACGGCGGCCCCCGGAGAGTTTCGTCCATATGTGGACGCGTCGACAGTGCTGACCGAGTTCAGCTGGCGAGCGGTGATCCTTGGCTCGCTTTTCGGCATTTTGTTCGGTGCCGTGTCCGTGTACGTCGGCCTGCGCGCCGGTCTTACGGTGTCTGCATCGATTCCGATTGCGGTGCTCTCGATCTCCATCCTGCGCGCGTTCGGCCGGTCGACCATCCTTGAAAACAACATTGTGCAGACCACGGGCTCTGCGGGCGAATCCGCCGCGGCCGGCGTGATTTTCACGCTCCCGGCCTTGATTTTTCTGGGGTTTTCCCTGAACACGGAATACTGGCGCGTCTTTTTCCTGGCGTTGCTTGGCGGATGGCTCGGCGTGCTGATGATGATTCCCCTGCGCCGGCAGCTCATCGTCAAGGAACACGGCAACCTGACCTTTCCAGAAGGCACCGCCTGCGCTGACGTGCTTGTGGCGGGGGAGCGCGGCGGCTCCTTCGCTGGACGCGTTTTCTGGGGGCTCGGCCTCGGCGGCGTCTACACGTTCTGCATGAACACGCTGGGAATGTGGCCCGGCCAGCCGGAGTATCGTCCGGACTGGCTGCCCGGCGCGTCCTTCCGCGCGGCCATTACGTCGGAATATCTCGGAGTGGGATACATCATCGGCCCGCGCGTGGCGGGCACGCTCTTTGCCGGAGGCGTGATTTCGTGGCTCGTGCTGATGCCGGCGATCAAATTTTTCGGCTCGCTTTCCCCAACGACGCCGCTCTACCCGAGCACAGTGCCGATCCCGATGATGACGCCCGACCAGCTTTGGGCCAGCTATATCCGTCCGATGGGCGCGGGCGCCGTCGCTGCGTCGGGCTTGATTACGCTGATTAAGACGATGCCTACGATTTACGCCGCGCTGACCGCGGGCATCAAGGACGTGCAGAAGGGTCGGGACGCCGCGACGCAGATGAGCCGCGCCGAGCACGACCTTTCCATGCGCTTTGTTTTGGTTGGGTCCGCCGTTCTCCTGGCGATGATGTGGGCGCTGCTGCAATTCAAGCCGATTCCAGGAGCGCAGACAGGAGCGTTCTCGAACCTGATCGCCGCGATCTTCGTTGTCGTTTTTGGTTTCTTGTTTGTCACGGTCGCTTCGCGGATCAGCGGCCTGATTGGCAACTCCTCAAACCCGATTAGCGGCATGACGATTGCAACGCTGATGGCGACGTGCGCTGTTTTTCTCGTGATTCACTGGACAGCGAATTCCTACGCCGTGCTGGCCCTGACGATTGGCGGCGTGGTGTGCATCGCCGCGGCGATTGCCGGAGCGACTTCGCAGGACCTGAAGACGGGCTTTCTCGTCGGCGCGACTCCGTACCGCCAGCAAATCGGGCTCATGGTCGGCGTGCTCGTGTCGTCCTTCGCGATCGGCGGAACGCTAATTCTGATGAACATCGGCCTCGCCCAGTACAAACCGATTCAAATCGCCCTGGACTTGAACGATCTGCCCGTCGGCGTCGAGCGCCAGGACAACGCCTTCCAGCACGAAGGAAAAACGTACGTGCTCGTGAACGCCATCGGTTCGAGCCAAATCCCCGACGGGAAATACCTCTATGATCCTTCATCGAGGCAGATCGAGGTCCAATGGGTGCAGGGAATCGGCAGCGATCAGGCGGCGGCCCCGCAGGCGCGGCTCATGGCGACGGTGATTAGTGGGATTCTGAATCAGCGGCTCCCGTGGCGCCTCGTCTTCCTCGGAGTGTTTCTTGTGATCGCCGTGGAAATCCTCGGCATTCGCTCGCTTCCATTTGCCGTCGGCTCCTACATTTCCATCGCCACGACCATGGCGATGTTCGCGGGCGGCCTGTTGCATTGGGTCGTGCAGCGTGGGCAAGAAAAGAAAGAAGGCGCAGACAGCGAAGTCAGCCCCGGTTCCTTGTATTCCAGCGGCTTGATTGCAGCCGGCGGCGTTTTCGGCCTGCTCGCCATCATCCTGAACCTGCTCCAGGACCCAGAACTAAGCAAGGCTGTTCCGCACTGGTTGGCCCGTGCCCTCTTTCTGCCGTGGCCCGCAAAGATTTTCGCCTTCGGCGAGAAATTCATGCCCCAGGTAAGTCAGTCGCCCTGGCTTGGCGTCGTGATGTTCCTGCTCCTCGCCTCGTCGCTGTTTATGTTTGCGCGGAAGAGACTGGAGTAGGCGCAGGTCAGGCATCCAGAGCGAAGCGATCCACGGTCCTGGCAAAAACAGTAAGCTGAATTATCCTTCGGGATCCGCAAAGCCCGACCAACCTTTGTGAATTGCCGTAATCACACCCTTGAAAGGATTCACCCACATAGAAGCACATCACGGGAACGGCGTGATGTTCTTCTTCATAGGCTTCGACCAAGGTCATCAAGACTTCGGCATATCTTTCCTCTTCCCTCGTTGGATTCTCTTTGCTGGCTAGTTGGTCCAGAACCAATAGGTATTCGTCGTGTTGGCGGTCCGATGTAATCGGCGCTGGGCGCTGACTTCGAGCGCGTATTTTTCGGAGACCACAATCATTCTTTTTGCCACGACTTCCCCTCAAATTCGGTTTAAGTAGCACAGCCACTCTTGGCTGTGCGGTTTTGTGGGCCGCGCGTACGCCACGGATTCACCTACGGTTGCAAAACCCGCACAGGCAAGAGTGCCTGTGCCACTTAACCTGCCTCCAGCCTCGAATTTCCGCAAGGACTTCAGTTCTACTAGTAGTTCAGAATTTGCACTGGCTTGCCCGACCACTCGGCGTAGAGTTGCTCGATGGTCCGGCCTATCGTGAATCCCCAGGAAAATTGGCGATAGTTCTTATATCGATCGGGGACGACGTAGCGCTCGACAGCTTCTTCCACCGGCACGCCTGCTTTGTAGGATTTGTCCGCCTGCTCGGCGATGTCGTCAAAGCAGGAGCGCATTTCCGCAACGCCTTCCTGACCCATGAGCTGACCGTGGCCCGGCACAAAAAGCGTGTTCTTGTCGAACGTTGCGAAATTCGCCAGCGTTGCGCGCCAGCGCGTCGGGTAGCCATTGATGTTGACCGGGTATTGCCCACCGGTGAGGAGGTCTCCCGTGTACACAACGTTTTGCTCAGGCACGCGGAAGATAAGGTCGGTGTCCGTGTGGCCGATGTAGCTGTCAATGACGACAGTAAGCCCTCCGAGGTCAACCTTGATGGGCATTTTGGCGGGATCGAGCGCATGATTCGGCAGAGCGAGCACCGTCTCGCTCACCGGCTTGAACATTCCAGTCAGGCCCTCGATGTCGCTCTTCGCGTGTTCGCGCTGGCTGTCGGTCTTGGCTTCTGCCACGCGCTTCTCCCAGGGAGCCAGAAACGTGGACAACTCTTCGCCCTGCCATTTCGGGTAGACTGCCGACATTCGCGCAGGCACGTCAGCATGCGCCCAAATGGAGATCGCCGCGCCGCCGTAAACTGAGTTTCCCAGCGTGTGGTCAAAGTGCCAGTGCGTGTTGATCGCGGCGCGAACGGGCAACTGTGTGAGTGTGCGAAGCGTTTCCAGTTGAAACGCCGCGCCCGTGGTGGTCTGAAATCCCTCGACCATGATCGCCGCGTCGCGCCCAATCAGGAACCCGCCGTTGCAGCGCGCCTGCAACCCTTTCGAGCGATCTGCAATCGTGGCATACAAGCCGTCGCCGATCTTTCGAATCGACGCAAAACCCTTGTCGGCAATCGGCTGCTTCGCGATGCGAGGGTCGTCGGCCAGAGTCTCGGCCAATGCAGGAATCGGCGCAAATTTAGAACTCGCATACAGCGCGCCCAAAGTAGAAGCTCCGGCAAGGAAGCTTCGCCGCGAAAACGGTTTCGAAGGATTGTTCATGTGGATCTCCACGAGATTCTAGGCGGAGGATACTGGTTTCGCCGATTTCGGGCAATAAGCTTCTGGTAGTTCACGCTTCACAGGCTGCGGAAAAGCTCAAAACGATGTCATTCGGAGACGCGCAGCGCGCCGAAGAATCTGCTTTCCTTCTGATCCGACCCGAAAGCAGAGTCCTCGCCGCGCAGGGAATGACAGCGCGATCTAGCCTCACCGCAAGCTATGAAACCTGCTTCATTAAGACCTGTTTGGTCTCTTGATCCCGTCATAGAGCGTGATGGAGAGAACGACGAGAACCCACCAAGGGAAGACTGCTAGCCCGGGGATTGCTTCGGCGATCAGGCCCGGCAACAGGGCCCACCGCCTGCCGAGAATCAAAAAAAGCGCGAACGCGGTGCCAATATCGAGCGCCCATTCGAAGGGCGGGGCAAACTTCACCCCGATTGCGCAGAAATCCGACACGGCGGCGACAGCGAAGGCAATTGCCATCCTTGCACGCGACGGTCGCTTGGAAGGCGCCGAAGCCGCCTCCGGCGCTAGGACAATCTCTTTGCCGCTATCTATCGACCCATTCTGGATGCTCTCCATCGCTCTCTCCAACAATTCCAGGGCGCGCCCTTTCGCCGAAAGCCGCCGGGACGGGCTTTGGCGTTGGCTCATCGAGCCTCCACGCTCCTAAGGATCGATCGTGACACGACCGGTGCTCAACTGCAAGCAACGGAATTTGTATTAAAGATTTGGACATCGCAGAGTGAAATTCGTATGCCCTACCCGTTGCCGCCTGATATCATCAGACTACTGCCCAGCGGAAATGGAGAGCAAACGATGAGGCGCAAGGCCCCAGGTCTGAGTCTCGTGATTGTGTGTGCGCTGGCCGTATTTGGCTGCGGTAAGTCGGCCACGCCTTCCGACTCGGCTGCCTCTTCTAGTGGAAACACGGCTACGTCGGAGAACCCCACAAGCACAAACGCCGCCGAGGGACCGGCTCCTGCCGCTCCCAACATGCCTGTTCCTGCCCCGAAGCCGATTGTCGTGGAACCGGGCACGGACATTGTCGTCACGGCTGATCAGGCTGTGAGTTCGAAAACAAACAATTCGGGCGACCACTTTGAAGCCTCGATTGCTGAACCCGTAATGGTGGGCAACAGGGTCGCCATTCCCAAGGGCGCCAAGGCGACCGGCACCATCGTCGACGCGAAGTCTGCCGGCAGGTTCAAGGGGAACGCCGCAATCTCTGTGGAGCTAAGCTCCGTGACGGTGAGAGGGCAAGAATATCGACTGAAAACCTCCGAAATAACGGAATCCGGTAAGGGCCGCGGCAAGAGAACTGCGGAAACGACTGGCGGCGGCGCAGCTGTAGGCGCGATCATCGGCGCGATTGCCGGACACGGGAAAGGCGCAGCCATCGGCGCCGCTGCCGGCGCTGGCGCTGGCGCAGCCGGAGGCGCGTTAACAGGCGAGCGCGACATCACAATCAACCCCGAGACGAAACTCACCTTCAAATTGAAGGACGCGCTAGAGATCACCAGGAAGTAGCCTCTGTTTTTTCAATGGCTTAGGCGCGGCAGAAATCTGAAGGTTTCCGCCTCCAAATTTCTGCTGAAAACTCAGTACGAATCGTGGTATAATGCTTTTGTAGGAGAGTGCGGTTGTTTGGTGTGGTTCCTCTGGCTCGAGCACTTCGATTTGAGAAGACCCCGCCTCTGATTTCCTCCGTACATCGCTAGCATATAAAACTTAGGATCGGTCACGCCGATTGCGCGCGCACGTGTAACACCTGATGCTGTACGTGTGGGCAACGGCTTGGCCGGCAGAAAAGACAAAACTAGAAACATGCAGAATTTTTCAGATTTTCAGATTTCAAATTACACCAAGGAGCGACTGACGCAGGCCCGTTTTGTGACGGCGACTCCCGTGCAAGCAGCGGCCATCCCGCAAGCGCTTGCAGGCAAAGACGTTCTGGCGACCGCGCAGACGGGAACCGGAAAGACGCTCGCGTTCCTGATCCCGGTGATCGAACGCTTCCTCTCCGATAAGGCGCGGGGAATTGAAGCCCTTGTGCTCGTTCCCACGCGCGAGCTCGCAATGCAGGTCGCGGAGCAGTATGACGCGCTGCGCGGGAGGCTACTGCCTCCTGCGGCGTTGGTTGTAGGCGGCTTGCCCGAGGCAGGACAACTCGCAGCGATTCGAGGCGGAGCGCGGCTCGTAGTGGCCACTCCAGGGCGCCTCGAAGATTTTCTCAGCCGGGGCCTCGTCAATTTTCGAGGGCTTCGAGTGCTGGTTCTCGACGAGGCCGACCGGATGCTCGATATGGGATTCCTTCCGTCGATTCGCAGAATTGCATCGGTGTTGCCGAAGGAACGCCAGACGCTTTGCTTCTCGGCAACGCTCGAAGCTTCCGTCGCGAAACTTGTGAACGACTACATGAGGAACCCGATGCGCCTTGCATTCGGGTCCACATTGAAGCCGTCGGAAAACGTGCGCGTCCAAGCGTTTGAAGTATCGGCCGGCAGCAAACAGGAAGCCCTGCGCCACTTGCTCACCAAGGAAAACGGGCGGTGCCTCGTGTTCGCGCGGACGAAGCGCGGAACGGAGAAGCTGGCCCGGACACTGCATCGAGAGGGTTTCGCGGCCACTATGATTCACGGCGACCGGTCCCAATCCCAGCGGACCGCGGCCCTCACGGGCTTTCAAGAGGGGCGCTACCAAATCCTGGTGGCCACGGACCTAGCCGCGCGCGGCATCCACGTGCAGGATATCGCGCACGTGATCAACTACGATCTGCCGGAGATTGCGGAGAACTTCATCCATCGCGTTGGGCGCACGGGCCGCGCGGGCAAGCGCGGCGTTGCTTCCACGTTCTACGGCCGCGATCAGCTTCAGGAATTTCTGCAGTTGGAGCGCACGCTCGGCATCCGCATGGAGCGAATGCAGGTGAATCTTGATTCCGCGCCCACACCGGAGCCAAGCCGCTCCTATCGGGACCGCGTCGATACTCAACCGGCGTTTCGACTAGACCGGATGCCCGGGGAGGTTCTTCAAGCTCTGGCTTAGAGTAACCAAGAGACGCGTTGGCGCAGAGTGAAAGAAAACCCGGCCGATTTTGGCCGGGGCTTCTCATTTCGCGAGCAATTCGACGAATTCAACTTTCCACGGCGTGCAATTCAGGGAGAGGCGCGCGACAGTCACGGGCAAGTCGAACCGCCGTGGACCCGCGCTGCCCGGGTTGACGTATAGGACGCCGTCTCGTTCCGTCCGTCCTGGCTTGTGCGAGTGGCCGCTCACCACGATGTGAAATCCAGCCGCGGCCGGATCGAGACCGAGCGCGTGCACGTCGTGCAGGACATAAATTGTTGTTGAGCCGGTTTCGACCACTTCAGTTTCGGGCAACACCCGCGCCCACGCTTCGGTGTCCACATTCCCTCGCACGGCGAAAACTGGCGCGAGGGCCTTCAATTTTTCGACGATTTCCGGATCTCCGACATCTCCGGCGTGGATGATCAGGTCCGAGCCTTCGAGAGCGTGCAGCGCTTGCGGGCGCAAGAGTCCATGCGTGTCCGAAATCAGGCCGATCATTTTGGGATTACGGCTCACGGATGGCGCGCCCGCCGGCAATTAATTTTTCCCGCTTGCTGCTGGTTTGCGCGTCTGGGCGATCCAATCGCGCACCTGTTCTTCGAGCACGTCGAGCGGGATCGTTCCATTCCTCAGGACGACATCGTGGAAATCACGGATGTCGAATTTTGGCCCAAGTTCCTTTTCGGCGAGGGCGCGCAGCTCCTGAATCTTTAGCTGGCCGACCTTGTACGCTAGCGCCTGGCCCGGCCATGCAATGTAGCGGTCTACTTCGCTGGCGATGAAATCGCGGGAAGGGTCCGCGCTCACGGAAACCATGTAATTGATAGCTTGGTCGCGCGTCCATCCCTTGGAGTGGATTCCCGTGTCGACGACCAGCCGCGCCGCGCGCAGAATTTGTCCCTGCCAGTATCCGTACATTTCATGCGGGGTCTCATACATGTGGAGCTCGGGGCCGAGCGTCTCCGCGTACAGCGCCCAGCCTTCCGTGTAGGCCGTGAATTCCGAAATTTTGCGAAAGTCCGGGGTTGCGGGCGCCTCGTAAGAAAGCGCAATTTGCAGATGATGTCCTGGGACGGTTTCATGCAGCATCGTTGACTCCATGCAGCAGTTGGTCTGCGTCTCGGGATCGACGGTGCGCATATACTCGTATCCGGCGCGAGAACCGTCCAAAGCCGGAAATTCATAGTATTCCGACGAAGTACGTGCCCGGTCGGGCGGAATGGCAGCGACTCCGTAAGGAATCCGAGGCAGCACTTTGAAAAGGCGGGGAAGCTCTGGATCAATGCGCTTCGCGATGTCCCGGCCGTGCGCCAGGATTTCAGCTTCGCTGTGGAAGCGGAACCTGGGAGCGTTCAGCACTTGATCCGAAAATTCCTCGGGCGTCCCCGCAAAGTTCAGTTGTTGGCGAATCTTCGCCATTTCGGACTGAATGCGCGCAACTTCCTTTAGCCCGATGTCGTGAATCTGGTCCGGCGTGTAGTTTGTGGTGGTCTGTTGCCGCACGAGAAAGGCATACATCTGTGCGCCGCCTGGAGCTTGCGACAAGCCATAAGAGTCTCGCGCGGATGGCAGGTATGTATTTGCGACGTAGTCGCGGAGCTTGTGCCAGGCCGGGAGAAACGCGTGGGTGTAGGCGTCAACCGCGTCGGCGCGGAGGCGCTCTTGTTCAGCAGTTGGAATGGATTCAGGAAATTTTGTGAACGCCGCGAGCAACGGGCTCTCTAATGCCCCGGGAGCCATCTCGATATCGAGCTCACCTAGCTCGCGTTCAGCGGTCAGCTTCGGTTGAATCTTTTTTTCTGCGATGGCGAGGTTGGCGGCGGCGATGGTTTGGTCCACCCATTTCGGCAGCGCCCGCAAGCGAGCGACCTGGTTCTCGTAGTCCTTCACTGTGTTCGCGGGCTCGATGGCCACCACGCTGAAGATCGGGAGGTGTCCTCCCACCATATGGTTGACGCTATTAAAAGTCGATATCGTGCCGGCCTCTTCGATCTGCTCTTTCAATTGGCGGTCCAGAAGTTCATAGCTCAGGCGATCGCCCGCCGGCACGCTTGCTTCTGGAATCGCGCGCAGCCTGCCTTGAAACTTTTGAAGCGAAGCCAGGTATTCCTTTTGGTGTTCAGGAGAAGGATCGTCCCAGCGGTCGTTGTAGTCCGCGCGCCCGGCGTACGTGGCTTGGATAGGACTTTCGCGAAGCAGGAATTTGTAGTAGTCCGAGAATAATTTTTGCAGTGCGCTTGTTTGCGACGAGCTGGGACGCGGAATCGTAACGAAGAGCAGTAACAGTGCAGCCAAAATCCAGGTGGGCCGCACGCGCCGTCTGCACTGATTCATGGGGTGTCCGGTCATTTCTCTTTGAGCGAGCATTGCGGTCCCGGAAAAACCGAAAAAGACCAGCCGAGCCTTCCGCAACATGGTAGGGGCGGCGCCAACGATTTGCCAAGTTGAGATTTCCCGACGAGCGCCCTCGATGACGCAATCAGCCGTCCGGACGGTCTGCCTACAAGGCTGGCTAGAAAAGCTATTTCTGGAGTACGATTCATTCCTCGAGGAAATATTTTAGCGTCGGAGATACTAGGCCGCAATTCAAGCTGTTTCTGTCTCGCTGGCAAGTCCAAAATGGCTAGGAACGGTGGGCAGTTAGGAGTTACTGCGATGCAAGTAAAAGGGAAAAGGAAACGGGTCTGGTACACGGGCATCGGGATTGTTCTCGTGCTCGTCGTTCTGGCGGCATGGACGTCTTACGCCCAATTCGAGCGTTCGAGATACACGAGCCCTCCCGCAAACGTCTCCGCGACGATCGCGGGAAAGAAGATCACGATCGATTACTACGCGCCTTCGATGCATGGGCGAAAAATCATGGGCCGGCTCGTCCCGTACGGTCAAGTGTGGTGCACTGGCGCGAATTGGGCGACAAAAATCACAACGGAAGCCGCTCTGCAGATGGGCGACCTAAAGCTTCCCGCGGGCAGCTACAGCATCTGGACGCTTCCAACCGAACAAGAGTGGACCCTCATCGTCAACCGGCAAACCGGCCAGTTTCATCTGTATTACGATCCTTCGCGCGATTTCGGCCGCACCAAGATGAACCTCAAGACGCTTTCCGAGCCGGTTGAGACGTTCAAGATCGATCTGCGATCCGACGGCGGCAACCGCGGCACCCTGGCCCTCGATTGGGAGACTACGGAAGCTTCGATCCCGTTTACCGTGTCGCAATAGTTGAATACTATTAAGTCGTGAGCGAAACACGAGCCAACCAAATCGGCAAGAGCCAAAGTTGAAGCGGCGTGCTGCATTGTGTATAACCGCAGGGTTGATTTCAACTGCTCGTCTCAGTGAGACCTCTCGATTCACAAGAGCCCCAAGTCCTTCCGTGAGAAGCCGGTAACGGCCCCAGGCCACATTCGAATAGACGCGGTCCGTTTGTAGTGCGCGTGGGCGCGGACAGATGATTGTGGACGGAGGTGGCTAGTGGTAAAGTCCCTCCGCGCGGGGAAACGATAATGAAAACCCGGCGGAGGAAATCACATGAAACGCTTCCACATCCTGTTATCTGTTTTCGTTCTTGGCGGGGTGTTTGTCGTGGGCACGCTCTTGCTTTTGCCGCGGCGGGCCCAAGGCCAGGGGCTTGCCGGCAACGAAGAGCAGCAAGCCGCGCAAGCGGCCCTGGAGGCAAACTATCCAAAAATGCAGATCAGTGACCAATACCTTCATCTCAGCATCCCTGGCCAGACGATGGGTCAAACGGTAGGAGTTGCCACAAATTCAAAGGGTCACTTGTTTGTGTATTCGCGCTCGCAAAACCAGGGAGTTGCGCGCGGAGGGAAGGCCGCCATGCTGTGGGAGTTCGACGAGAATTACAAGTTCGTCAAAGAGTGGGGCGCCAATAACTACGCCGCATCCTTCGCGCACGCGGTCCGCGTCGATAAATCGGACAACGTGTGGCAGGTTGATGAGGGCTCCGGCATGGTCGTCGAGTACAACCCGGAGGGCCAGAGCATTTTTTGGCTTGGCAGGACGCCGGAGGCGATCGGTTACCTCCAGGGAAACCTTGAAATCCTGCACTTTGCTACGCCCCCTAATCAACCGACGAAGAACCAACATCCCACAGGTAGGGTTGGCCAATTCGACCGTGAAACCGATGTGACCTGGGATCCGCAGGGCGATATCTTCGTATCCGACGGCTACGGCAATTCGCGCATCGTCAAGATTGGGGCGGAGGGCAAGTGGGCAAAGGAAGTGGGAACCTGGGGCCACGACCAGGACCAGTTCGCCACTCCGCATGGCATCGCCGCAGACAACCAGAACAACATTTACGTCGCCGACCGCGGAAACAGGCGCATCCAGGTCTATGACAATGACCTGAACTATAAAAGAACCATCGCCGGCGTGGGTGCGCCGTGGTCTCTCTGCGTCACCAACGGTTCCCCCCAGTATCTGTTCAGCGGTGACGGTACTACGGGCAAAATCTACAAAATGGATTTGAGCGGAAAAGTCCTCGGCATGGCGGTGACCGGTCAGGACCACGGCGAGCAGGACACAGGTGACTTGGTCCACGCGCTCGATTGCCGGAGCCCCAACACCATCTACGTTGGCTCCGCCTCCATGTGGGATGTTCAGAAGCTTACTATTCGTTAGAACGGACAATAGGTCGGGGGGCTCGAACCGGTGCTTCGAGCCCTTGAACTTCTGATTCGTGTCCGCATTGCCGTCTTTCGTGCGCACTCCGCAATGCGCAGAGTGTGGCGTTTTCCGTTCCGTGCGTAATACGCCCCCTTGCTTTGACTCTAGACCTTTCCCCGCTTACACTGACCAGAATGGGTTCCCGTCCGCGATACCCGCGCTCCTACGGATCTCGAATTAGTTGGGGAGGGATGCTGACGCCGGCGATCCGCAACATCATCATCGCCTGCACTGCGGTCTTCCTGGTTCAAACCCTGCTTCGGCTGTTTGCGCCTCTGTCGGTGAACCTGTGGTACCTCCACCAATTTGGTCTCGCTCCCAGCGGAGTCATCCCTGGCTTGCGGATCTGGCAGCCGGTCACGTACCTGTTCCTGCATGACGGCATCTGGCACATCCTCATTAACATGCTTTTTCTTTGGATGTTTGGCGCTGACCTGGAGCGCGCGTGGGGCACGCATCGGTTTTACGTCTATTTCTTCACGACGGGCATTGGCGCAGGTCTGACGACGGTCTTAGTGAAGATTGCCCTCAACGCATTTGGGGTTGGCCTTAACCTCGACATACCGACCATTGGCGCATCCGGCGCGATCTACGGGGTTTTGCTGGCGGCTGCGATTGTGTTTCCGGACCGGCAAATCTGGCTGATTCCGTTTCCCGTCACGATCCCGATGAGGATTTATGTTGCTGGAGCCATCGCCATCGAATTCTTTATGACACTCGGCAGCGGCGGAGACAACGTCAGCCACGTCACGCATCTCGGCGGCGCACTCGTCGGCTATTTGTATCTTCGCCGCGGACTCTTTCTCTATCGCGTGCGCAACGACTATCTCGACTGGAAACGCCGCCGCGCTAAACGCAAATTTGAAGTTTATATGCGCGACCACAAGAACGAACCGCCACGCGACTCCGACGACCGTTGGGTCAACTAGCACGAATTCACAGATCAAAGTGACGCAAGCTTCAGCCTGCGGGGGTTCGTCCTTGCAAGGTCCAAAACCCACAGGCTGAAGCCTGTGCTACTCTAACCCGGCGACTATCGATCACCGTCCGGCGCGGCGGACCTGCTCGTCCTTGCTGCCAATGACGTGAAACTGCATGAAGTTCGTCGTGCCGCATACGTAAAGCGGCGTGCCAGCCACGATCCCTACGACGTCTCCGCGCTGCACCAGGCGCTCTTCGAGCAAGCGCTTCTCCGCAGCCTGAACGAGTTGCTCGATGTTCTGCACTTTTCCGATCGTGCGCGGGAAGACGCCCCAGTACAGCGAAAGCCGGCGGCGCGTTTCCTGAATCGTGGAAAACGCAACAATTGGCCGGAGCGGCCGATGTTTGGACACCAAATGCGCCGTGAATCCGGATTCGGTGAATACAGCGATCACCTTCATTTGCAATTCTTCCGAGGCGTGACAAATCAGCTCAGATGCGGTTTCGGCGATATTGAATTGCGCAGGATGCGGCCGGAGCACGCGCGGGTTGTTCGCCTCCGCTTCCCGGATGATGCGATCCATCATTTGCACCGCTTCGAGTGGATAGGCTCCCGACGCCGTCTCGGCGGAGAGCATCAGCGCATCGCTGCCGTCAAACACGGCATTCGCCACATCGGAAGCTTCCGCGCGCGTAGGACGCGGATTTTGCGTCATGGATTCGAGCATCTGCGTCGCCGTGATGACCGGGCGCCGCGCCTCGCAAGCCATCGCGATGATCTGCTTTTGCACCACCGGCACTTTCTCGGGGCTCATCTCCACGCCCAGATCGCCGCGCGCCACCATTACGCCGTCAGACACGCGCAGAATCGCGTCCAGATTTTCGATCGCCTCGGGCTTTTCCAGTTTCGCGATCACGGGGACGTCCTTCCGCGCGCGTGAAATGGCCTTCTTGGCCAGCATGACGTCCTCGGCGCGACGCACAAAACTTACTGCGACGAAATTCGCGCCATGCTTCAGCGCGAATGCGAGATCCTCGTAGTCTTTTGGTGTGACCGCAGGAATTCGCAGCTTCACGCCCGGCAAATTGATGCCCTTATGCTCGCCGAGCATTCCCCCGTTCACCACTTCGCACACAACCGAAGTGGAAGTGGTCGAAAGGACCAGCAGCTCGATCAGGCCGTCCCCAAGCAAAATGCGGTTGCCACGAGCCACATCGCGCGGCAACCTCCCGTAGTTGGTGCTGACGCCTGCGCTTGTCCCTTCCGTTGGCCGGATCGAAATCGTGAATCGCTGTCCCGCGCGAAGGAGAACAGGCTGCTTGTCCTTCAGGGGGCCAGTGCGAATCTTCGGCCCCGGAAGATCGGCGAGAATCCCAATCGGCTTCGACAAGCGAGCCGATGCGTTCCGCACCCGCTCAATCGTCTTTGCGTGGTCTTCATGAGTCCCGTGCGAGAAGTTCAGGCGCGCTACGTCCATTCCCGCGTGCATTAACTTCACGATCATTTCAGGCGAATTGCTCGCGGGTCCGAGGGTGCATACAATTTTAGCGCTGCGAAAATTCATTTTTTGTCCGAACCCATTCGGCTTGGAAGGGGTAAGAGGTTTCTTCGGCCTACTTCACGGGTGCGGGCTCTACTTTGAGCCCGCTGAATTCGTAGAGGCAAAATCGTTCACGACATGATAAAGGAAGATTACGCCTTTGTGAAAACTATCGAGCGGAATCCGTTCCTCGTCGCCGTGAACTCGCGACGCATCAGCTTCCGTGAGCGGAAACGGATGAAGCCCGTATGCCTGAACCTTATGCAGCCGCAGGCTGGCGGAGTCGGTGGCCCCAGTCGAGAGAAAGGGCACTGTGATTGCGCCCGGAAATTCCTGCGGAGTCCGGCGCTCGATGGTCTGGTACAGAGGAGAAGTAATCTCGGAAGACGGAGCGTTCTCGCCCGAATCCGGAGCGAGCTGGAAGTGAATCTGCGGATCATTCACAATTTTCGCAAACTGGCTGATCAGCTCTTCGACGGAGTGGCCGGGAAGCATTCGGACGTTCAGGTTGGCGGTTGCTTCCGAGGGAATCACGTTGACGCGGACGCCCGCTTGCAACATCGTGGGCGCAATCGAATCACGCAGCATCGAGTTCCACATGGGGCTCTCTTCCGACAGGTGCTTGGCCGCAAGTTCGGCGCGCTCAGGCTGCTCGAGGGCGCGCATCCACTTCGCGATGTCGTCGTCTTCGATCTTGGAAAGTTGCTCGAAGTAGCGCAGCGTGATCGTACTCGGCTGCGCCGGCACTTGATACGTCCCCAGTTTTTGAATCGCGGCGGCGAGGTGGACAACCGCATTTTCTGGAATCGGCCGTGACGCGTGCCCCGAGGGACCCGTCGCGGTCACGGTCACATTGTAAGCGACCTTTTCGCTGGCCTGGATCCCGACGTATTGCACTTTGCCGTCCTTCAGCATGATCCGGCCGCCCTCGTTGAGCGCATAAGCGCAGGCGATCTTGTCCCAATATTTCTGGATGGTCACCTTGATGCTGGCGGAGCCGCCTTGTTCTTCATCATCGGTGGCGAGGAACAAAACGTCGCGCTTGAGGCGCGCGCCTGTACGCTTCAGTTCGACCATTGTGGCGATGTTGGCGGTCAGCATGGCCTTGTCGTCAATCGAGCCCCGGCCCCACAAATACCCGTCGCGAATGGCCGCCTGGAACGGATCGACTGACCAATGCTTGGCATCGATACCGACCGTGTCCTGATGCGCAACGAGGAGAAGGGCGTTAGACGGATCGGGAAGCGGGCCTGCCTGCAAACGCGCGATTACGATGCTGCGTCCCGGCGCCATTTCAATCACTTCGTTCGCGATGCCCTCTTTTTGAAAAATGGCCGAGATGTATTTTGCGACGACGGTCTCGTTGCCTGGAGGATTCACGGAATTGATGCGCACGAGATCGGTCAGCCAGACCTGGGCTTCATCGGCCAGCTTGTCGAGCTCGGTCTTTGCTTGAGTCGTTTGCGCGGGGGCCCCTGGAGGGTCGAAAAGAGCCCACCCGAACATGAACAGAATGATCAGAGTTGCACGACGCATCATGCGCTTTCCTCCAGGTTGTGGCGGGCTCTCTTTCTCCCGCCATCGCGGATCCGTGCAAACCCTTCGAGACTCAGGGCAAGCAAGCCGAGCCCGCACGCGGGCAAAGATTCATTCAACCCGCCCGTCAATTCATCGTACCACGCACTCGCCGTTTGCAACCGCGAGCAAAGGCGCGGCTGTGCCGCGAAGAAAAACGAAAACGGGCGCCTATCGCACGTTGGGTGGTTGGGGTGCGGCGCCGAGGACCTTTCCTGCTAACAGGGAGGCACTTGCAGCCTGCCGAAACGATTGAACATCCCCACACTTCGTGGCAGCATCGAAACTGCTGGGAACTCTCGCTCCGCCAAGATTTTATGCATCGGAGCCAAGTAGGCGCAAGGTTCCGGTCCGTGAGGTCCATCGAGCTATGTTAACCCGACTCATTCGCAACGTTTTCCTAAGCGCGCTCTCGCTGGCGCTGGTCATTCCGCCCGGCGAGGCTGCTGCTTGGGCGCAGGACAAAGGCAAAGACAAAGGTAAGCAGGCGCCTCAGCAACAGCAGCCTGACCAATCTCCCGGATTCGCCATCTCGGTGACGGTGCCTGTGGTGAGCGTGGACGTCGTCGTCACCGATAACAACGGAAATTTTCTGACCGGCCTCAAGAAGGAGAACTTTCGCATCACCGAAGACAATACGGTGCAATCGATTTCCAATTTTGCCCCGTCGGACGCGCCCATCACGATCGTGCTGCTCCTGGAGTTCAGCAAGCTCGGCTACTACATTTTTACCTATAACGCCGTCAATTGGGCCTCCGCCTTCTTGGGCAATCTCAAGCAGAACGATTGGGTCGCGCTCGAAACATTCAATATGCGCTCCAACGTCGAAGTGGACTTCACTCACAATCGTGACGAGATTCTAGGGGGCCTCCGCTCGCTGTACTATCCACCTTTCAGTGAATCGAATCTGTTCGATGCACTCTCGGACGTACTGGACCGCATAAAGGACGTGAAGGGCAAGAAATCCGTGCTCGTCCTGGCGTCCGGAATTGATACATTCAGCCGATTGACGCTGGATAAGACGATGCAGCGGGTCAAAGACACGGATGCGACTATTTTCACGGTCGGCGTTGGCGAGCAGCTCTTCATGTGGGCAGAGGCCAGCAACCCCGGCGGCGGCGGGTTCGGCCAGCAACTGAATTTCTTGCAGGCCGAAAACCAGTTGAAGACGTTTGCGGCAATGACCGGCGGCCGCGCCTGGTTCCCGCGCTTTGACGGTGAAATTCCGTCGATCATGCAAGAGGTTGCAACGAGCCTGCGCAACCAGTACAGCATGACCTACACGCCGTCCAACTCGACCCTCGACGGCAAATACCGGAAGATCAAAGTGGAGCTCGTCGCGCCGGATGGCGGTCCGCTAACAGTGCTCGACCAGAAGGGCAAAAAGGTGAAGTTTCAGGTGTACGCCCGCCAGGGCTATACAGCGCCCAAATCCAACGTTGAAGGCAACTAGGTCTGTGGAGTAGCGCAGGCTTAGCCTGTGGGGTTTGACTTTCTCCAGGTTTAGGAAATCCACAGGCTGAAGCCTGTGCTACCAAGTCCTCGGAGTCGCATTTTAAGATTGAATCTTCGCCATTAGGTCGCGCGCTCGGTCGGCGCTGACCGCGAATTGCGCTTCCATCTTCCAAGCCGTAAGCCGTACTGCCGACGACCAGATGAAGACGACGTTTTGATTTTGCGCATGGGCGCATGCAGGCTCTACTTGGAGCCCGGCTGAATATTCGTTATGCTCGCCTCACTAGGACGAGCGTAGTCTGCCACTGGCCTCCAATTCTCATGGCTTTGCACGCGACTCGGTCTGCCCCGGAGGCAACAACCAAAGCAGTGCGGGAGGGTTCGTCTTTACGCGTTAGATTCATGTCGATCGGCCTGCTGTTCTGCCTTCTATTGTGCGTTACGATTTACAGCCTCCGCTACGAGCTGCGCAGCTATACATTTCTCACGCAATTCTTGAACCCCAGCGCTTCTGGCCCTCTCGTTCGACTCATCTCGCACGTCGTCGAGGCGCAAGAGGTCTCGCTTCCGACGCCGCAGGGTAACGTGCGGGCGCGTCTCTATACGCCGCGGGGAATTGCGCACCCTCAAGGGATGGTGCTCGTGCACGGCATCCACCATTTGGGGATCGACGAGCCGCGCCTGATGAACTTTGCTCAAGCGGGCGCGAGCAACGGTTTCGCAGTGCTGACGCCGGAACTCGCGGCCCTTGCGGACTACCATGTCGACAACGCGTCGATCAGCACGATTGGCGAATCGGCAGTTTGGCTCCACGAGCGGCTCGGAACGGCTCCGGTGACCGTCGTTGCGGTGAGCTTCGCGGGCGGGCTCTCGCTGCTGGCAGCGTGCGATCCCCGGTACGCGCCGCACATGCGTTCGCTCGTTCTTATGGGCGCGTACGACAGCCTTGCGCGCGTTATGCACTTTCTTGCCACGAGCCAGGCGGAATTGCCGGACGGCCACCTCGAGCCGTATACCGCGCACGACTACGGCGCCGCCGTCTTCGTGTACGCTCAGCTGCCCCAGTTTTTTGCATCCAGCGACCTGCCTGTGGCCCACGATGCGCTCCGCGATTGGCTCTGGGAGCGGCCCGAAGACGCCCGCGCCCTCTTCTCGAAGCTGAGTACGGCGGGACGCACCACCATGGAGCTCCTCCTTGCTCGACAAATCGAAAAGCTGCGCCCGAAATTGCTAGAGGTGATCGAGGCAGATGCACCGGGATTCGCCGCTCTCTCGCCCGAAGGAAAGCTAGCTGCGCTTCACGTGCCGGTGTTCGTCCTGCACGGAGCGACGGACGATATCATCCCCTCGACTGAAAGCTTGTGGCTCGAAAGGGATATTCCGAAGCAGTATTTGCGGGACGCACTGATAACTCCCGCGTTTTCCCACGTGGATCCCGATAAGCACGCCATCTGGAAGGATCAGTTGCGCCTAGTCGAATTTCTGGCCGGCGTCCTCCGCGCAGCAAATTGAAAGGACCGACGGGAGACCTCCAGCGCTAAAATCCGATCTTGAGATTCGTAATTCGGAACCCAATCAGACAAGACGAGGTGGCTTTCTTAAGATTTTCAAAAGGAAGCCAGGTATGATTCCGATCCGACGACGAACACCTACCGCAGTGTGGAGGAGTCGATGAAGGCTTTCAGCCCGGTCCGAATTTTCATTTTCACTAGCGCGATCTTTTTGTCCGCAGCCCCAACTCGGCCTCAGTCTAAGCCTGTCAAGGACTCGAGTCGTTCGGACGGAAGCGTGCGGACTTATTTCATCGCGGCGGACGAAATTGATTGGGATTACGCGCCGCTCGGCGTGGATTTCATGACGGGGAAGCCCTTTGCTGGGATGTCCGCTGCGTACACGCAGCCAGGGCCTGGCAGGATCGGTCATGTCTTCCGGAAGGCTGTCTATCGTGAGTACACCGATCAGAAGTTTGAGAAGCTGAAAGAGCGGCGTCCCGAGGATGCGTACCTAGGGTTGCTAGGGCCGGTCCTTCGCGCCGAAGTGGGAGACACGATCAAGGTCGTCTTCAAGAATAAGGGGACCCACCCCTACAGCATGCACCCCCACGGCGTGTTCTATGAAAAGCCATCCGAGGGGTCGATGTACGCAGACGGTGTTGCCGACGCGAAAAAGCCAGGCGCTATGGTTATGCCTGGGAGCACGTTTACGTACGCGTGGACCGTGCCGGAACGCGCGGGACCCGGACCCCAAGACCCAAGCTCGATTGTGTGGCTTTACCATTCGCATGTGAACGAAATGCGGGACGTGAGCACTGGCTTGATTGGGGCCATCATCGTGACCGCGCGAGGACAAGCTCGGCCGGACGGCGCACCGAGTGGCGTCGATCGCGAAATCGTTGCGCTGTTCACAGCCTTCAATGAAGGCCAGAGCTGGTTCATTGATCAGAACATCGAGAAATATATCAGTAGCGAAGACAGGAAAAAGCTCAACAAGACGGAAACAAATACAACGGACACGGATGGAAATTATTCGCTGGCTGGCACGAGCTTCGCTGAGGTGAATCTGAAATTTTCAATAAACGGATACCTGTACGGAAATGGGCCAGTCATGACAATGCGCGCCGGCCAGCATGTTCGTTGGTACCTTGTGGCCATCGCCCAGGGTTTCGACTTTCACATGCCCCATTGGCACGGTAACACCGTGCTTTACCGCGGGCATCGAACCGATGTGATTTCTCTAGGCCCTGCTGAAATGCAGACAGCTGATATGGTTCCTGATAACCCAGGAGTTTGGATGTTCCACTGTCACGTCGACGACCACATGATCGGTGGGATGACAGCTCGTTACGAAGTGAATCCATAGAGCCCTTATATGGTCACCGTCACGATTTTCTTTTCCTCAAATCGTGGCCGGTCATTTCCGGCGGCACTGGAAGGCCCAGCACTCCGAGCAGCGTCGGCGCAACGTCGCGCAGTGAGCCGCCGGACTCAAGCGGCCCAGTGCCGTCTTCTGTGGCGATGATGAGCGGCACCGGATTCGTCGTATGGTACGTGTGGGGTCCGCCGGTCGCAGGGTCGATCATGGTCTCTGCGTTTCCGTGATCGGCGGTCACGATCCAGGCTCCGCCGCGCGGCTGCAAGGCCTGCCGGATGCGGCCCAGGCAAGCGTCAACCGCTTCGACCGCCTTGATGGCCGCTTCCAGCTTGCCTGTGTGTCCCACCATGTCGGCGTTGGCGAAATTCATAACGACCGCGTCGAAATCTCCTTTTTCAACGGCTTTCACGACGGTGTCGGCAATGCCTGCCGCGCTCATTTCGGGCTTTAGATCATACGTCGGCACCTTCGGCGAAGGCACGAGAATGCGTTCCTCGCCGCCAAAGGGTTTCTCGATTCCGCCGTTAAAGAAATACGTTACGTGCGCGTACTTCTCCGTCTCGGCACAGCGCAGGTTTTTCAGGTTTTGCTCGGCGAAGACCTGCGCGAGGATGTGCGCAACTTTTTCCGAAGCGATCACGTACCGCAGCCATGGCCAGGTCTTTTCGTACTGGGTCATGGCGACGTAGAAAAGATTCGACGGCCGCCTCGAGTCGGCAAACTCCTTGAAACTGGGCTCGGCGATGCAGCGAGTCATCTGTCGCGCACGATCAGCGCGAAAGTTGAAGAAAATCACGGCATCGTCATCGCGAATAGGCCCCAGGGGAGGAGCAGAGGGAGAATCGCTTGCTGCGATCACGATAGGCTCGACAAATTCGTCCGTCACTTCGCGCTCATAGCTGCGCCGCATCGCCTCGCCCGGACCGGTCGTTTTGACTTGCGCATCTCCGTGAACGACGGCGCGATAGGCGCGCTCGACGCGCTCCCAGCGGTTGTCGCGATCCATTGCATAATAACGGCCGGTTACGGACGCGATGCGCCCGCAGCCAATCTCGCGGATTTTCTGCTGTAGTTGCTGGATATATTCAACTCCGCTGTGCGGCGGTGTATCGCGCCCATCCGTGAAGCAGTGGATGAGGACGTGCTCGACACGTTGCTCCCGCGCCATCCGCAGCAGCGCGAAGAGGTGCTCGATGTGCGAGTGAACGCCGCCATCGCTCAGCAGGCCCAGGAGGTGCAGGTTGCGCGCGCGGCCTCGCTCCATTGCCTCAACCAGGAGCGGCTGCTTGAAAAATTCGCCGTTCGCGATCATCAAGTCGATTCGCGTGATGTCCATATGGATTACGCGCCCCGCGCCCATGTTCAGGTGGCCTACTTCGCTGTTGCCCATTTGCCCTTCGGGCAATCCCACGTACGGCCCGGAAGTGTGAATGAGCGTGTTTGGGAAATCCTTGAGCAGCCGGTCGAAATGGGGCTTTCGCGCGAGGGCAATCGCGTTGCCCTTCGTTTCAGCCCGGTAGCCCCACCCGTCGAGGACAGTCAGCAAAATCGGTTTCGGTCGCTTCGGCATAGATGGCGATACTCACTCAAAATTACTTTCGCGCCAGGGCCGATCGGCCCGGAAACTTCGCAGCTGTACCCAGTTCTTCTTCGATGCGCAGGAGCTGGTTGTACTTGGCGACTCGATCAGTGCGGGACGCGGAGCCAGTCTTGATCTGACCGGTGCCCATGGCCACGACGAAATCGGCGATGAAGGTATCCTCGGTTTCGCCGGAGCGGTGCGAAACGATTGAGGCGTAGCCCGCCTTGCGCGCCATTTCGATGGCTTCTATCGTTTCGGTGACTGTGCCGATTTGATTGAGCTTGATCAGGATCGCGTTGCCGGTTTTTTCCGAGATTCCGCGCTGCAATCGAGCCGTGTTCGTCACGAAGAGGTCATCGCCGACAAGCTGAACCTTGCTGCCCAGCTCCGCGGTCAGGTGTTTCCAACCCGCCCAATCATCTTCGGCGAGGCCGTCTTCGATCGAGACGATAGGAAACTGCCGCACCCAGTCGGCCCAGAATTTTGTCATTTGCTCTGAACTTCGAGCGGACTTGTCAGACTTCTTGAACACGTATTTGCCGATGGCCTTGTCGTAAAACTCGCTGGTTGCAGGGTCGAGCGCAATGGCCACGTGCTCGCCGGGCTTGTAGCCCGCTGCGTTAATCGCTTCGAGGACGACTTCGATGGCTTCATCATTCGATTTCAGATTTGGCGCGAAACCGCCTTCATCGCCGACCGCCGCGGAATAGCCGCGCTTATGCAGAACCGCCTTCAGGTGATGGAAGACTTCAACACCCATGCGCAGGGCTTCATCAAATGACTTCGCTCCGACGGGCATGGCCATGAATTCCTGCAAGTCTACGGAATTGTCTGCGTGCGCGCCTCCATTCAAGATATTCATCATCGGCACGGGAAGCGTGGAGCCTGAAGTGTCGCTCGAATGCCGCGCGAGGTACTTATACAGCGGTTGACGCACCCCCGCGGCAGCCGCGCGCGCCGCGGCCATCGACACGGCAAGAATGGCATTCGCGCCCAGATTTCCTTTGTTTGGAGAGCCGTCGGCTTCAATCATTCGTCGGTCGAGGGCGCGCTGGTCGGAGGCATCCATGCCGGCGACGGCGCGCGCAATCGCGCCATTCACGTTGCCGACGGCCTTCAGCACACCCTTGCCGAGGTAGCGCGACTTGTCGCCGTCGCGCAATTCGATGGCTTCGTGCTCGCCCGTGGAAGCTCCGGAAGGCACGGCGGCGCGTCCCATCGTGCCGCCCGCGAGGATGACATCCGCCTCAACCGTGGGATTGCCGCGCGAGTCCAGGATTTGCCGTCCATGTACTCGCGCGATTTTCGTCGACATGCCGCCTCCAGGGAGAGATCAAGGATTTGATGAAGCCACGGATGAACGCAGATGCACCCAGATGACGGACAGAGTTAACAGTTGACGGTTGAGAGTCCACAGTTAAGAACAAAGAACAGCTCGCTGAGCGGCGGCACTCATCTCTCGACTCTCAACTGTTAACTCTCAACCACCTTCCTCATTCCGGTTCCTCGATCATGGATTCTTCGCGGACAACGACGACGATCCCGCTATCCGTGACGTGGTACCTTTGGCGGTCGGCTTCGAGGTCGTAGCCAATCTCGGCGTGTTCCGGGATCGTGACGTGGCGATCGATGATCGCGTTGCGCACGCGGGCGTGACGCCCGATATTCACGTGGTTGAATAGGATTGAATTTTCCACGTCACAGTAGCTGTTGATCCGCACGTCGTAGCCGAGGACCGATCGAGAGACGCGGCCGCCAGAAATGATCGACCCTCCACCGACCATGGAATCGACCGCAATGCCCATGCGGTTGGGATCGGCAAACACTGTCTTGAGCGGCGGGTACTGATGTTGCCAAGTGCGAATGGACCAGCTCTTGTCGTAGAGATTGAAGACCGGCGTGACGGAAACCAGGTCCAGATTGGCGTCGAAGTAGGCTTCAATGGTGCCTACGTCCCGCCAGTATTGCGCGCCCACCTTATTCTCATCGATGAAGTTGTAGGCGTACACGCGATATTTCGAGAAGATCCTCGGCAAAATATCGCGGCCAAAATCGTGCTTGGAATTGGGGTCCTCGGCATCTGCGAGGAGTGCAGGAATCAGAAGCTGAGTATTGAACACGTACACGCCCATCGAGGTATTGACCATGTCCGGATGGAGGTGCGAACGCTTCGGCGCCACCGGTTTTTCCTCGAAGCCAACAATCCGCCAATTCGCGTCGGTTTCAATGACGCCAAAGCGGCCGGCCGCTTCCTCCGGCGTTGTCTCGAAAGTGGCCACAGTGACATCGGCGCCAGAGTCCACATGTTGCTGGAGCATTTTCTGGTAATTCATCTTGTAGATGTGGTCGCCGGACAGAATGATGACGTGGCGCGAGTGTTCGCTGCCGATCGAGTAGATGTTCTGGTAGACGGCATCAGCAGTCCCCAGATACCAATTGGTCGAGACACGCATCTGTGGCGGCAAAACTTCAATGAATTCGCCGAGGCCCAGCAGTTGCGACCAGCCCTGCCGAATATGCCGGTTGAGGGAGAGCGCCTTGTACTGCGTGAGAACAAAGACGCGGCGGAGATCACTGTTGATGCAGTTGGAGAGCGTGACGTCAATGATGCGGTAGACGCCGCCAAAGGGCACAGCTGGCTTGGCGCGGTCGCGCGTGAGCGGCCAAAGCCGTTCGCCCTGTCCGCCCGCCAGCAGCACGCCGATCGCATCACGCATCAGGGACATCGGGCATCTCTTTGCATGCGCCCGACTTGCTGCGGGCCGGGCCATGCGCGGACATTCTAGCAGGTAGACACGAAAGTCCCATACAGCCCGTTCAGTAGCAAGGTGGAGACCGAATCCCAGTTCTGCAAAAACAAAGCTTGACTTCGGTAGGCGGGTCCGCTAGAAGTGGGTGCCAATACGTAGTTATAGATGTGTGACCTCTCAAAATACGTATGGTTTAATGCAATTCTTGCCACCTGCAGCGGAAGGACGGTGAAGTCTAGTTGGCTGAAGTCAGCATTCAGGAGGGTGAGTCTTTAGAAAATGCCTTGCGCCGCTTCAAGCGCAAAGTGCAGCAGGAAGACATCATCAAGGAAATTAAGAAACATAGTTACTACATGAAGCCTGGAGAAAAGCGGCGCGCGAAACAGGCGCTGTCGCGCAAGCGGCTCCGCAAAAAGCAGCGGCGGGAGCAAGACTAAACTCCCCCAGGCCGGCACCAAGACCCGGGATTTCCTAAGCACCCTCGGCCTAGTCGGAAGTGGGACCCACGTTCTTCCCCGGCGTATCCCAGCAACAATCTGACTCGGACGCGGATGCTACGGGCTCTGCACCAGCGCGGAGCCTCGGAGCAGCGTATGGAATACCACGATAAGGTCCTGAAGTGCGCGGAATGTGGTCAGGAGTTTGTTTTCACCGCCGGCGAACAGATATTCTTCGCCGACAAGGGGTTCAAGAACGAGCCCAAGCGGTGCAAGGACTGCAAATCCAAGCGCTCACAGGCACCGGGTCAGGGTAACAATAACTTCCAACGGGCGGAAACGAAAACCACCTGCTCGCAGTGCGGAAAGGAAACCACAGTTCCTTTCCGCCCGACGCAGGGGCGGCCCGTGTTCTGCCGCGAATGTTTCCAGCAGCGGCGCTCGATGAGCTCGCCGGCATAGTTTCGGCCGTTGCGGGAGCGTCGGATCCGGACCCTACTTGCTTACCTTGAGCCTCGGAGAATCACTCGGCCAAAGATCGAGGCTGCCGAGATCGAAGAGTGCTCGCAATCTCCCGATTCCGTCCATTCTGAGTTGTAGCTTCCCTGCACATGCATTCCGTCTTTCTGGTCTTGACCCAGGGCAGGAGTTGATCCGCTTAATTACCATTCCTGAATACTCCAAGCTGATGCTCGAGAATTGAATCTTGTGGATCGCCCGTCTAATATGGGCGCGCGCCGGCTCAGCACGCTAACACTTCTCTGGTTATTCTCTGTATCCTCAGTGTTTTGTGTTCAAGATTTGTTCGGAAATTTGATCAGATCGGAAGGGAAGATGAAGAGCTCATTGCCGGAGTCCGCCGTTCAGTCTGCTCTGCGAACCTTGGGTGATCCGTCCGCGGCGTTTGCCGTGCGCTATCCTGGCGAAACGGGACGCCGCCAGCCGGTCCACACCGTCTACGGCGGCGCGCATTTGTTTCATGCCGGGATCGCGCGGCGGCTCGGCGATCTCGCTCTCGCGACACTGGGGGAATATGCGCCGGATGCATTCACGTTTGCGCGCGCGATCGGATTGCCGGCGGCCGCAGATCTTCCGAAATCCGGCAAGCAGGCCGCCGCGGCTGAGCGCCAATTCGCCAAATTGCCGGAAAAACTTCGGCGCGAGAATCGCCCGGCCTGGATGGCGCTGACGATTCATGCGCGGGTGCTGGAAAAATTGCAGCGCGAGCCGGTTGAGGACTTCAGGATTGATTTCGAGGACGGCTATGGCAACCGCCCCGATGCCGAAGAGGACCATCACGCGCACCTCGCCGCCGAAGCAGTGGCCAAGGGATTCGCCGCCAGAGGTCTTCCTCCTTTCATCGGCATTCGCCTCAAGCCGTTCACGCCTGAGTTGCGCGCCCGCAGCATTCGTACGCTCGATCTCTTTGTAAGTTCGCTGTGCGAAGCCACGCGCGGACGCCTGCCGCAAAACTTCGTCGTCACCCTGCCCAAGGTGGTGATCCCCGAGCAGCCTGCTGCGCTCGCGCACCTGCTTGCTTCGATGGAACCGTCGCTCGGCCTCCCAAAGGGATCGCTCCGCTTCGAGATCATGATCGAGGCCACGCAAGCGATTCTCAATGGGCATGGCGAATCGAATTTGCCGCGGCTACTCGACGCGTCAGGCGAGCGCTGCGTCGCCGCGCATTTCGGCACCTACGATTACACCGCGAGCTGCAGCATCACCGCCGCCTATCAGACCATGGATCATCCTGCCTGCGATTTCGCCAAACACATGATGCAAGTCGCGTTTGCGGGCACTGGAATCTGGCTTTCCGACGGCGCGACGAACATTCTCCCCACTCCTGTGCACCGCGCGGAAAAAGGGAAGCGCCTCACACCCGCACAGGAGAAAGAAAATCACGAAGCCGTCCATCGCGCCTGGCGGCTGCACTACAATCACATCCAACACTCGCTCATCACCGCTTACTATCAGGGGTGGGACCTGCATCCAGCGCAGCTTCCGACGCGCTACGCGGCTGTCTTTGCGTTCTTTCTCCAGGGACTCGATTCAGCCGCCGCACGCCTGAAAAACTTCGTCGAGAAAGCGGCGAAAGCCACGCTCGTCGGCGATGTATTTGACGACGCCGCCACGGGACAAGGCCTGCTGAATTTTTTCCTGCGCGCCATAAATTGCGGCGCAATCAGCGAATCCGAAGCGGAGCGATTGACCGGCGTGACAGCCGAGGAGCTGCACCTCGGGTCCTTCTTGAAGATTCTGAAGAACCGCACGAAGTGACCGGGAAAATGTTCCAGTCGTTCAGCTGCCTCGATACGTGGAGTACCCAAACGGGCTGATCAAAAGCGGCACATGATAGTGGGCGTTGGCGTCGCGCACTTCAAAAATGACTGGAATCTCCGAATAGAAGGATTCGACGTGGTGCTCCTGAAAATAGGGAGCGACGCGGAACAGCAGCCGATAGACGCCCACCTCCAACATTTGCTCGCCCAGCAGCGCCACGCACCTTCCGTTCGCATCAGTTAGTCCCGTGCCGAGGGCCTTCCACGCGCTTCCGGACTTCAGCTGCAGTTCAACTTCGAGGCCGACAACCGGCCGGCCGCGCGACGTGTCGAGAACGTGGGTTGTAATGCCGCTCATCAGGATCGCTGCTCGCCCGCCAGGAGCTTTTCCAGGCGAATGCGCGTGATCTGCCTCTGCTGTTCGGCCGCAATCGAGAGTTCGCTTGCCGGGTCATTCTGAAGTCGTTGATTGAGAAGCGCAAGCATCGCCTCCACGGATTTTCCTGTTGCGCAAATGATGTAGATGTATCCGAATTTATCGACGTATGCGCGATTTGCCCGGGCTAAGCGGGTCTTCACGTCTTCGCTGATCCCGCGTGCGCCGGCCTGTTCTCCTTCGGCCCACTCGCGAGCCGACCCGGAACCGCTCGCTGGTCTTTCGCCGATTTGCGGATGATGGCCGAACGCTTCGAGCCAATCACTTCGATCGAGCTTCCACCAAATGGAATCGGCAGCCCTATGGAGCGCCTCCACCGTTTCATAGGGGCGCTTTGAAGCAACGCTCGCGGCCCATCGGGTCGCACCGCAGCAATCCGTGAGCAATGATTCCGCCCGGGTGGCTGGAAGCGCATTAAAATCCGCGAGCGTCATGGCTGGGAAAAACCCTTGGAAATCTTTCCGAAGATACGTAGCCGCGCCACACCGCCATCGGGATAAATATGGAAACGCGCATGCGTGACCTCGCCCGCATCTCTCAATTCTTTTTCATACACGTGCAAGGAGTCTGCTTTCAGCTTCGTCTGCGCCAGGATTTCTTTCCAGGGGAGCGCCGCCAGCGCATTTGGGTCGGTGAGGTCGCACGGCGCGCTGGATACTTCGAGAGAGCAGCTGTCCGGAAAGTTTCCTTTGAAAAATGAAGTGTCAACTTCGATACGCTGGACCCTCCCTGCAGCGCCCAGTCGAACGATACACCAGTCGTGCCCCGGGCCACGCCGCCGGCGCGTCTCCCACCCGTCGTGCATGCCGGTCGAGCGCCCAGGCAGGATCAAATTGCTGCGCGAGCCAAAAAACATGTCGCTCGAAACAATCACCCAGCCGCCGTGTTCGACCGCGGCTAGGTCAATCTCCCTTCCGTCGCGCTTGAGATCGGTCCAGTTGGGCAGGACTTCACCGTGAACGCGAAGGCGGGCCACGCCGCCATCAGGAAAAATCTTGAACCGCAAGTGTGTGACGCGCTCCGAGGGCTTGACTGGAAATGGATTCCGACGGTCGCCCGCGAGCGGCGACTTCGGCAGTATTGTCGTCCAATTCGTCGCCCGATCTTCGAGTCGAACGACGTCAGGATCGCCGTCCGCCGAGCACGCTTCGATTTCGCAAGATTCAGGGAAATTTCCCTTGAAGTGCGAAGTATCCACCACTATGCTGCGAATAATTCCGGGAAGGCCCAGCTTCACGATGCACCAGTCGTAGCCCGGCGTGCGCCGTCGCCGCGTTTCCCAGCCATCCATCCACTTTCCGACGTCGGTGTACTTATCCTCGATCCACACAGGCGCTCCGGCCCTCAATAAATTTTCTTTTGGCGCGAAGAACTCATCATTGGCGGCGATCACTCGCCCGCCGAGCCGCTCGGCAGCCAAATCGATGTATTCCGTAAAATCCATCAGCGTTCGCCCCGCCGCAGCAGTGCGCCACGCGGCGGGCCCACAAAGCGGCCCCGATCATAAATCATCTCGCCGCGGAGGAATGTAGCTTCCACGACGCCGCGCAACTCTTGGTTGGCGTATGGAGTCAGCTTGTGCCGGTGATGGATCATTTTGGGCTGCACCCTGAAACGCCGCTCCGGATTCCAGATCACGATGTCGGCATCGTATCCTGCGGCAACGGCGCCCTTGCGCTTATCGAGTCCAGCGAGCTTTGCCGGCCCGCTACACATCCAGCCAACCAATTGCTTGAGCGAATAATGTCGTCCGCGCATTTCTGTCCACATTGCGGGAAGGCCGAACTGCAGCGAACTAATACCACCCCAGGCTTTGAAAAAATCACCCGTTTTCTGGCATTTCATTGTGGGCGGCGACGGCGAGTGGTCTGAGACGACGAAGTCGATCGCGCCTCTACTTAAAGCAGTCCAAAGCCTGTTCCTGTTTCGTGAATCTCGGATGGGCGGCGCGCACTTGAATTCGGTCCGTCCGCTCCAAATATGCCCAGAGGCAAAAATTAGATAGTGCGGGCAGGTTTCGGCGCTGATGCGCACTTTTTCCCTCTTTGCGCGCCAGATGAGCGGCACCGAGCGTTCGGAAGACACATGCACGATATGGACTCGCGCTTTGAATTCTCGCGCCAGGCGAATCATCATTTCGATCGCCCTTGTTTCCGCTTCCGGCGGCCGCGACCACAGCCAATTCCGGTATCGTGTGGTGTCACACTTCGCGAGTTTCCTGTTTACCTTTTCAATCGGCCCTGGCACTTCGGCGTGAACAAGTAATGGAGAATCGAGCGCCGCAAGCGTCGGCAGCGCGGCTCGCAGGTCGTCTTCACCAACGTGCACAAATTCCGGCACGCCCGACGGCACGAGGAAACATTTGAAACCGAACACTCCTGCACGGTGGAGAGCGCGAAGGTCGCGCGCATTGCCCGGCACGACGCCGCCCCAAAAGCCGACGTTCACCCAGCATTTCTTGCGTGCGGCAGTGCGCTTCGCCTCGAGCGCAGCAGCCGTGGTCGTTGCAGGGATGCTGTTGAGCGGCATGTCGATCAGCGTCGTCACACCTCCGGCGGCCGCTGCGCGCGTCGCAGTCTCAAATCCCTCCCATTCCGTGCGTCCCGGCTCGTTGATGTGCACGTGCGTATCGACGAGGCCCGGCATGACCACGGATTCTCCAGCGTCGTACAGATATTTGCCCGAGGGGAGATCGTCGTACCCGGCGACAGCTTCGATCAAGCCATTGCGAACGTGGACCGTTGCGGCCGTTACTCCTTGCGGCGTCACAACGCGTTTACTGCGAATCGCGCGGATGGCGGTCATTTCGCGAGTTGAGCGAGGAATTCTTCAAGAAGGTTTTGAGCGACGCGCATACGATAGCGCGCAGTTGAGCGAATATCGTCAATGGGCGCGATTTCTCGAGCGAGCACTTCCCGTGCTGCAGCGACCGAGTCGCGTGTGACTGTGCTGCTCCGAAGCGCATCCTCAGTCTTGACCGCGCGCATGACGATGGGCGCGACGCTTCCGAGCGCGATTCGTATGTCACGAATCGCTCCGCCATCGACCAATGCCGCACCCGCGAAGCACACTTTGGAAATTGCCTGCGCCTTGCGCGTACCCACCTTGCGGTAATACTGCCGCCACGGCGTTGCGCGGCGTGGCAGCCTGATTCGACGCAGCAATTCGTCAGGAGCAAACTGCATTTTCTTGTAGCCCGTATGAAAGCCGTGGTACGGCAGCCAGCGCGCTCCGCGAACCGAAACGAACTCCACTTCCGCATCGTAGACAAGAAGTGCGGGCGGAGAATCGGCCGCAGGAGATGCGTTCACAATGTTGCCGCCAAGGGTGCCGCGATTCTGCGTCGCAACGCTTCCAGTTTCGCGCGCCGCCGCTACCAGGAGCGGAAATTCCGACCGCAACACCGGGTGCTTTTGAATTTCTGTGTAGGTTGTGAGCGCGCCCAACGTAACCGCACTATCCGTGGCTTCAATCCCGCGCAGGTCAGCCACCTTCGCAAGACTCAGATACCGCTTGTGCGAAAGTTTCCCAGCCTCGAACAGCATCATGAGGTCAGTTCCGCCCGCGAACGGCTGCCACGTTCCGGGCTCTCGCGCGAGCAATCCAAGTGCATCGGGCAGATTCAGCGCGACGCGTAGTTCGTAATCAGGAACGCAGGCCCTCATCGCGCCGGCACTCGCTTTGCGCTGGTCAATTCACACGCGCGCACAACCGCCGCAAAAATCCTCTGATAGCCGGTGCAGCGGCAGAGATTTCCCGACAATCCTTCGCGAACTTCCTCCTCAGTGGGATGTGGATGCCGCTCGAGCAGCGACACAGCCGCAATGATCATGCCCGGCGTGCATATCCCACACTGCGCGCCTCCGCATTCCAGGAACGCTGACTGCACGGCGTGCAAATCCTCGCCTTTCGCAATGCCTTCGATCGTCCGAATGTCCGCGCCGTCAGCCTCTATGGCGGGAACGAGGCAACTATTGACGATCGCGCCGTTCAGCAGAATCGCGCAAGCGCCGCATTCGCCCTCACCGCAACCTTCTTTCGTTCCGGTGAGGCGCATCTCTTCCCGCAAGACGTCGAGCAGGCGGGCCATGGGGTACGCTGCGACTCTGCGCTGTTCGCCGTTGACCGTGCAAGTGATGTCGACCCGCTCGGCAGCGTCAGACAAGCACGCCTGCCTTGCTTGTCATGGCTTCCATCAGAACTTCCGGCGTGGCGGGAATTTCATTCACGCTGACTCCCGTCGCGTTTTCGATCGCGTTCAGGATCGCGGGCGCTGGGCCGTCCATCGGGAGCTCGCCGATTCCTTTCGCTCCGTGGGGGCCAAACGGATACGGCTGCTCTTCAAAGAAGACTCGAATGGGAGGTACGTCCATCGCCGTCGGCATGATGTAATTGGTCATTTGGCCGTTGGCCATGCGCCCTTCGCGCCAGGCGACGTTTTCGTACAGCGCCAGGCCGATGGCCTGCGCCACGCCGCCTTCGATCTGTCCCGCTGCGAGCACGGGGTGAATCACCTTGCCCACTTCCTGCACGGCGACAAAGTCGGTCACGCGCGCCTCAAACGTCACCGTATCGACCGCAACCTCCGCGACGTACACGGCCCACGCGTATGCACCGTAGGCGTCTCCGCTATAGGTTGCATCATCCCAACGCAAGCCCGGCGGGGGTTCGTACTGGCTGCGAGCGCGCAGTGGCCCGCGAGTTTCGATGTAGCGACGGCAAGCGCGTGCAAATTCGTCTTCCGTGCATGCGTCGCAAAGCAGCCCGCTCTCTAAGAGCTTCCGTTTGAGTTCGAGCGCCGCCTCTTCCACCAGCTTTCCCACGACCATAGAGGTGCGCGAAGCAACGGTTGGCCCGCTGTTCGGCACAGCGCCTGTGTCGGGTCGCACAATTTCGATGCGATCGTAGCCGATGCCGAGAGCCTCCGCCGCAATTTGGGAGAAGATCGTGTTCGTTCCCTGTCCGATTTCCGTGCTCGCAGCGAGGACACGGACGGTTCCTTCCTTCGTCGCTTCTATCTCCACGACAGACGCCAAGTAAACCTCCCCGGATCCGGTAAAACCAGCGCCATGCATGAAGGATGAAAATCCGATTCCTCGCTTGACCGTCGCGCTGGGATTTTCCCGCGCGAAGCGTTCTCGCTTGGCATCGTAATCGCTTTCGCGAAATGCGCGATCCAGCAGCGCGCCAAGATTCACGTCCTCGCCAACGATTTGCCCCGTCGCGGTCGTTTGTCGCTTGCGAATAAAGTTTCGCCGCCGGAATTCTTCAGGCGTCAGGTTCACCGCCCGCGCCACCTGGTCGAGGTGGCGTTCGAGCGCAAAAATGCTCTGCGGCGCGCCAAACCCGCGAAACGCGCCGTGAGGCGGAGCATTCGTCGCCACAGCTTGAGAGCGAATGCGCACATTGGGACAAACGTACGGCCCAGCGGCATGAATCGTCCCGCGCGAGAGCACCACGGCAGAAAGCGTTGCGTAAGCGCCGCCGTCAATTACGAAATCGATATCCATCGCGACGAGCTTGCCCTCGCGCGTAACGCCGGTGCGATGCCGCGTGCGCGAAGGATGCCGCTTCGTCGTGGCGACCATGTCTTCGGCGCGGTCGTAGACGATCTTCACTGGCTTACCCGACTTCCACGCAAGCAGCGCCGCATGCGCCGCGATCATCGATGGATACTCTTCCTTGCCGCCGAAGCCACCGCCGGTTTCCGCCTGTATCACGCGAATTTTTTCGCTCGACAGGCCGAATAAAACCACAAGCGCCTTGTGCACGTAATAAGGACACTGCAGCGAGCCCCAAACGGTCACGCCATCCTCGGGACTTGCCTTCGCGATCATTCCCTGGTTTTCGATGTAGAGCTGTTCCTGCGCGCCCGTGCGGTACTCGCCCTCGACGATGACGTCCGCCTGCGCCCATGCCGAATCCACGTCGCCTTTTTCAACGCGGTACGACTTAAAAATATTGTCGTCGCCGAAAATGACAGGGCGTTTCGCCAACGAATCTTCAATCGAAAAAACTGCAGGCAGCGGCTCCACATCAATCTGGACCGCACGTCGCGCCTCTTCCAGCAAGTAGCGATCTGGATGCGCGAGCAGAACGATAGGTTCCTCCGGATGGTGAATGAGTTCGGCGGCAAGGCAGGGCTGATCGTGCTCAATCAAAGCGATTTCGTTCTTGCCGGGAATGTCAGCTGCGGTGACGATCGTGAAATCGCTCCACGGAATTCCCTCACCGAAGTGGATGCCCCGGATACGCCCCCTGGCGATGCTGCTGCGCACCGTCACTCCGTGCAGCATGTCGGGAAAGGTGAGGTCGTCCACGTACTGCGCGCGGCCCGTTACTTTGTCACGTCCCTCTTTTCGAGGGACGGAGTGTCCAAAATATTTTTCGTCCATCTCTTTCGTAACTCTCTGACAAAACCCCTGCGCCGAAAGGGAAAGGCCGCCACAATCAATACTGAATGCGGTTGTCCTTCCGCATCCATTCTCGAAACGGCTCAAGCCCCGCTTCGCGCATCACGCCTTCGAGTGGAATCTTCCGATCGAGATGCGGTCGCCGCAATTCTTCGTAGATGAATGAGTCATCGAACCCGGCGTCGGCGGCGTCCCGCGCGGTCGCCGCGAAATAGACCTTTTCCGGCCGCGCCCAGTAGATTGCTCCCAAGCACATCGGACAAGGTTCGCAACTCGTGTAAATCTCGCATCCATCCAACTGGAACGTGCCCAACGTCCGGCAAGCTTCGCGGATGGCGGTCACTTCCGCGTGCGCTGTCGGGTCGTTGGTGGACGTAACCGCATTCGTGCCCGTCGCGATCACGCGGCCATCCTTTACCACAATCGCTGCGAACGGCCCGCCTCGCCCCGAGCGGACGTTCTCTACGGCCCGCTGAATCGCCTGCTGCATGAAGGAGGGACTCATCCTCAATTGCGCACGCCTGCGCGTGCTTGGATTGTACCGGAAAAGCCGATTCCGCCGTTCCCGGTTTTGTGGCCGGTCGCTAGCCTTACTCACTCCGAGCAACTTACAGGTCCAAGCTGTACAATTGCGCCTGACAAAAATCCGAAAACGGAGGCTCGTATTCACACATGAAGCGACTCATCGGGCCATTGTTTGCCGAGGTGTGTGCCGCATTCTTCCTCTTTGGCGGCGGCACTCCCCACCCGCGTGCTGCCGGCGACGGAATCGACGCCGCGTTGCAGTCGATCCGCCCCGAAGCCATTCGTGCCGGTATGCGTTTTCTTTCGGACGACTTGCTCGAGGGTCGGGGCACAGGAAGTCGCGGGTACGACATCGCCGCCAAATACATGGCTACGCAGTTCGAGGGAATGGGATTGGCGGGGGCGGGAGAAAACGGGACTTACTTTCAGAGTGTGCCTTTGCGCTCGGCCCGGCCGGATGAGGCGAAAACAACCGTGACGCTCGTACGAGGAGGCAAGAAAGAAGTGATGGCCTTTCGCAGGGATTTCATCACCTTTGGAGATCCGGGCCGCGAGGATACCTCCGTGGACGCTCGGGTCGTCTACGTCGGAGCAGGAGTGACTGCACCCGAACAGGGCTACGACGACTACAAGGGGATCGATGTGAAGGGGAAGATCGTGGCCGTCATTTTTGAAGCTCCGCCGGCGTTCGAGTCCTCGGTCCGCGCGCACTATTCTTCGTTTACTGTTAAAGCTGAAAACGCTGTGGCGCACGGTGCGGTCGGACTGATCGGGCTGGACGATCCCGTGCTCGAAGGTATGTATCCCTTCAGTGAGCAGGTCAGAGACTTGGCGTTCCCGCAGATGTCGTGGCTCGACGATAAAGGCCGTCCGAACGACTATTTTCCCGAATTGAGGGCGAAAGCGTTTTTCAGCATCGAGGCGGTGAAGAAGCTCTTTGAAGGGAGCGCGCACTCCGCGGACGAAGTCTTTACGGCTGCCAAGGCGGGGAAGGTCTTGTCGTTTGACCTTCCCGTGACTGCGAAAATTCGCAATGGAACGAAACTCGGCGATGTACACGGAACGAACGTCGTAGCAAAGTTTGCGGGGAGTGATCCCTCGCTTGCGGACCAGTACGTCGTGTTTACCGCGCATCTCGATCATCTCGGGATCGGCGAGCCCGTCAAGGGCGACAGCATCTACAACGGCGCCTTGGACAACGCCTCAGGTTCGTCGATTCTGCTCGAAGTTGCCCGGGTGTTTGCGGCGATCAACCCGCGCCCGAGGCGTTCTATGGTGTTTCTAGCGGTAACAGGCGAGGAGGAAGGATTGCTCGGCTCCGATTTTTTTGCACACTACCCCACCGTGGGAAAAAAGGCCATCGTCGCGAATGTAAATATGGACGAGGATCTCATGCTGTGGCCGCTCAAGGATATCGTCGCTTACGGCGCGGAACATTCCAGTTTAAGCAACGTTGTGAATGAAGCTGCCAAGCGGATGAATCTGATCATCAGTCCGGACCCGGCGCCCGACGAAGCCGTTTTTATCCGCAGCGATCAATACTCCTTCGTGAAGCGAGGAGTCCCTTCAGTGTTCCCGGTGCCGGGGTTCAAGTCGGACGACCCGAACGTCCATCCCGAGGCGCTCTTCAAGAATTGGGAACAGACCCGATACCACCAGCCACAGGACGATATGGATCAGCCAGGGTTGGACTTTGCGGCTGCCGCGAACTTCGCGCGATTCGTGTTCCTTTGCGGATGGACAATCGCCCAAAACACCGAGCGGCCAACTTGGAACAACGGCGATTTCTTCGGTGCTCGCTACGCGAAGTAACCGTGTAGCGCCAACCTTCAGGTTGGCATTTCGGCATCGAACAGCTGCCCGCCTGAAGGCGGGCGCTACGAAAGCCAATTCGAGCCGTTACAAGGCGTGATCTATCAAGGTGTCGTTTTCTGAACTCCTCTGATTACGATCTTGGATTGGACATTCTCGCCTTTGCATGTAAAATTTCATCTTCCGTGCGTAGTTCTACAGAAGATAGAGTGAGTACGCTCGCCGCTTCGGGTGCGCGGTCTACTTGGCGCCCGTCAGAAAGATGGTCCGCGCCGCCGGCTTGCAACTCAAGCCGGTCTCTCTATTGCAGCTTCAGCCATTTATTTCCGGGCGTGGTCTTCTCAAGGAATTTTCTCGATCCTGTGTAGATTCAGGGATTGTTTCAATATTGTCGCGCTACGGGTTTCAATCGGTCTGACGAGACGGAGGAAGCTTCATGATTGTTGGTGTTCCCCGCGAAACATACCCGGGGGAGCGGCGCGTGTCCATCATTCCTGCTGTCATTCCAAATCTCGCGAAGTCGGGCATCGAAGTGATCGTCGAGGCAGGCGCGGGCGCCGAGGCAGGATTTCCTGACGCCGAATACGCCGCGAAAGGCGCGAAGATCATCGCCGATCGGGCGCAAGTGTTTGGCGTCGCGGACGCGATCATTCAGGTCCTCTGCTACGGATCGAATGACAAAACGGGGAAGGCGGACCTGCCCCTGCTCTGCCGCAATCAAGTCCTGATCGGTTTTCTGCGCCCTCTGGGCGCGCTCGAAACAATTCAAGACATTGCCAATGCGGGCGTCACGTCTCTTTCAGTCGAGCTAATGCCGAGAACGACGCGCGCGCAAAGCATGGACGCACTCTCCTCGATGGGAACGATCTGCGGCTACAAGGCTGTGTTGATCGCTGCCGAAACGCTGCCAAAGATTTTCCCCATGCTGACGACCGCGGCGGGCACAATCACTCCGGCTCGCGTTCTCATCATTGGTGCAGGCGTGGCGGGCCTCCAAGCCATCGCCACCGGGCGCAGGCTTGGAGCCGTCGTTTCCGCCTACGATATGCGGCCAGCGGCTAAGGAGCAGGTGCAGAGCCTCGGCGGGCGCTTTGTGGAGCTCCCCATCGAAGCCAAGGATGCGCAGGATGCCGGCGGATATGCGAAAGCTCAGGATGAGGATTTCTATCGCCGCCAGCGCGAATTGCTCGCCAAAGTGATCGCCGAAAGCGATGTGGTCATCACAGCTGCCGTCATTCCGGGAAAAAAATCTCCCGTGCTTGTGACACGCGACATGGTAAAAGGCATGGCGCCGGGTTCGGTCATCGTTGACCTCGCCGCCGAGCGCGGCGGCAACTGCGAGCTGTCCAAAGCCGGTGAAACAATTGTGGCCCACGGGGTCACGATCATCGGCAAGGTCAATTTTGCCTCCACCGTAGCCAATCACGCGAGCCAGATGTACGCGCGCAACATCGCGGCTTTTCTGCGGCTTTTGGTGAAGGACGGGAAGCTTCAACTCAATCTCAACGATGACATCATCCAGAGCACGCTGCTGACATACGGCGGGGAAGTCGTCAATCCGCGCGTCCGCGAATTTTTCTCGCTGCCGCCTCTCGTGGCCCAAGCGAAGGAGAAAGCCTAGCAATGAAAATGGACTTGATCACCAGCGCGTACGTGTTCCTGCTGGCCGCGTTTGTCGGCCTCGAAGTGATTCGCCGTGTCTCGCCGCTTCTGCACACCCCGCTGATGTCGTTGACGAACGCGCTCGACGCGATCGCCGTCGTCGGCGCCATTCTCCTCGCAGGAGCGCACAAGACGACGCTTTCGACCGTACTGGGCACCATTGCCATCGTCGCCGCGACGAGCAACGTCGTCGGCGGCTTTTTCATCACCGACCGCATGCTCAAAATGTTCAAGTCGAGCCGCAACCCGAAACCATGACCTCCTTCCCAGCCGCTGAAACCATTATCGAACTGACCTACCTTGTCGCCACCGTGTTGTTTGTGATGTCTCTCAAGTGGATGAGCTCCCCCGCGACCGCCCGGCGCGGCGTCCGGGCGGGCGAGCTTGGAATGCTGCTCGCTATCGCGGGAACGCTTTTGAGCCGCGAAATTGTGGACTACAAGTGGGTCGCGATTGCCCTGGTTCTGGGCGCCATCATCGGCATCCCGCTCGGCAAGGTCCAGATGACAGCGGTCCCCCAGCGGACAGCGCTCAGCCACGCGTTTGGGGCGTGCTGCGTGACGCTCGTCGGTACAGCCGAGTTCTATCTGCGCGCGCCCGCCGTGCCCAAGTTCATGATGTCGGTTTTGTCGATGGAGGTGATTCTCGGTTCGCTCACGTTCACTGGGAGCTTGATGGCCGCAGGAAAGTTGCAGGAAATTCTTCGTCAGCGCCCAATTACCTTCAAGGGCCAAAACTTCGTCAACCTCGGCCTGCTCCTCGCCGCCATTGGGGTGGCCGTCTATCTGGTATTCAATCCCGATCAGACGTATCTGTTTCCCGTCCTCCTGGCGGTTCCGCTGCTCCTTGGTGTGCTGATGATTATCCCCATCGGCGGCGCGGACATGCCCACGGTGATCTCCCTGCTCAACGCGTACGCCGGGCTTTCCGCGTCGGCCATGGGATTCGTGCTCGACAGCAAGCTCTTAATCGTAGCGGGCGCGCTGGATGGCGCTTCCGGATTGATCCTTTCCATCAACATGTCCAAGGCGATGAACCGCTCGTTCTCGAACGTGCTCTTTGGCGGGTTTGGCCAGGAGCAGGCCGCGAAGGGCGGCCAGGAGACCAGGCCGGTACGAAGCGCCTCACCAGAGGAGGCCGCCGGAATTCTCTCCGTGGCGGGAAAGGTGGTCGTCGTTCCCGGCTATGGCATGGCCGTGGCGCAGGCGCAACACAAGGTTCGCGAACTCTATGACAATCTGACCAAGCGTGGCATCGACGTGAAGTTCGCGATTCATCCAGTCGCGGGACGCATGCCCGGCCACATGAACGTGCTGCTCGCCGAAGCCGACATCCCCTACGACAAGCTTCTCGACATGGACGAAATCAACGGCGACTTCCCACAGACCGACGTGGCCCTGATCATCGGCGCGAACGACGTGACCAACCCCGCCGCCCGCACCGACGCGGCAAGCCCCATCTACGGCATGCCGATTCTCGACGTAGACAAAGCGCGCACCGTGATGGTCATCAAGCGCAGCATGGCCGCTGGCTTCGCCGGGATCGAGAACCCGCTGTACTACATGGACAAAACCCTGATGCTCTTCGGCGATGCCAAAGGTTTCGCCGGTTCCATTGTCCGCGAACTCACCGGCGGCGGAAACCACTCATAGCAGGCGTTCCCAAGTGTTCCCCCGGAGTTCCAGCCGCACGCCGGTCAAAGCTTCGCCTGCAGAGCCGACCAACCTGCCACGATCGGCGTCGTATTGTCCAAAACGCCATTAACAGCCTAAGAGCCGCGGCCGCCCAGCGCCGCTTCCGAGTGCCCTCTCAAGCTGGCATCCTCGAAAGGTACCGGACCGCGGACCATTCGCCAGAAAGGTAGGTTCCTTGCGCGGCTACACGTCGATAGATATGGCTAAGGCTTCCGCGCGGTGTGCGGTTTTGCTGGGATGCACCGCTACGCTTGTGCTGGCCGCTACCACTGTTGCCGTGCCTTACCAGTTAAACTACGGCGAAGGCCCGCTACTCGGGATGGGGCTCAGGCTGGCGCGCGGAGGGACGCTCTATCCCGCTGCCTCTGAACCTCCGTATATCATCAACCCATACGGACCAGTGCCATATTACCTCGTCGGCGCTGTTGTGAAGATATTCGGGCTAAGTTTGACCGCTCCCAGGTTGTTGATTGCAGTGATGACGGTTTGCTCCGCGATACTGATCGGGGCCGTCGTGCGGCACTGCACCGGTTCCCTAGCGGCCGCTTCGATTTTCGGCGCACTATTTCTCACGCTGCCCAACGTGCAGAGGTGGGTCGTAATCCTTCGAGTGGACATGATCGGAGTCGCTTTGTCTCTTGCCGGCATTTACCTCTTCGTTCGATCTGACCGCTGGCACTGGGCCGCGCCGTTTTTCATTGCGGCCCTGTTCACCAAATGGACCTTCATCGCAGCTCCAGGCGCATGCTTCCTTAGTCTCCTCGTTGAGGGTAGCAAACGGAAGGCTTTGCATTTCGCGGCCGTCTGCGGGAGTGCTGCGGCGCTGGCTTTTGCCCTGCTGCAATGGCAGTCCGGAGGCTGGTTCGCGTTCCACACGATTGAGGCGTCGACAGCTCATCGTTTTTTTCTCGACGAGGCCGTCCGATACGTGCCACTGGAACTCTGCGTCAATCTTCCTCTCATCGCGCTGACAGCCTTTGCGGTTCAATTCAGCAAGCCGAAGCCGCAATCGCGGCCCATGCTTCTCTCTTTGCTTTACTTCGGAATTACCTTCCCAATTATGTTCGCCATGGGCAAGGCCGGCGGGGATCGAAACTACTTTCTCGAATGGGACGCTGCCCTATGCGTCCTGGCCGGAGTAACGTATGGTTTCGCAACTCGAAAGTTGCAGGACGTCCGCTGGGTGCAGGTGATCCTGCCGCTGATGGTCGTGATCGTGGCCGTATCTAACGTAGCCATTGGGGACGTCTACCAGTTCTTGCACCCCGACGACTATGCTGAAGTGCTGGGGTGCAGGGACGCTTATCAGTTTATCGCCAAACGCGGTGGCGACCATGTATTGACAGAAAATATCGGCGCAGCGGTATTGGCGGGCAAGTTCCCTGTCGTCTTCGAGCCGTTCCTTTGGGAACAAGAAGTTGCGCGCGCCGGATGGTCCGACTCCGAAATCGTAAATCTGATTCGCACCCGCAAGCTCAGCGTGATCCTCTTGGGCGCAGCCCCAAATTACACGGCCCACTACGCGATTTTCGACCGGTGGCCGCCCAATCTGCTAAAAGCGATAGATCAGAACTACAAGTTTTCCGCTGGCTTCGACTGTACCGACGCATTCTTTGCCTTTGAACCAAAGATAGATCCGTAGCCCTCCCCAAGCGAGGATCGCCAATCCTTCTGCGGGCCGGCCTGGGTACTTATACGGAGTACTGAATTCTTTCCGAGATTGTGACTGATTAAGGTTAATGTGTCGGGATAGCTCCCGCAAAGTCTTACCCAGAGGCTGGCTTTCGCCCTTCCACTTGACCGAACACCAGGATTCTGGTTCAACGATCAAGAGCCGCGGAGGTCTTTTCCGGCATATTGGCGAGCCGATGCCCGCTGACCGCGGCTCCCGCGTCCGGTTCCAGCGTAAAGCAGTCGAGCGTAGCGACGACCGTCAGAATCGCCACCAACAGAAACGCGACGTGAAACTCTTTAGTCGTGGGAGTGCCGGCCGAATGTTTGTCCAGAAATCCTGCTACCCGCAGCGCAATCGCGCCCACCGCTACGCCCATGCCCATCGACATTTGCGTGATCATGCTGAAGAAACTCGTCGCGGAACTCAGGTCCGGCTTGGCGATATCCGCGAAAGCAAGAGTTCCCACAGCTGTGAACTGCATCGAGCGGCACAGGCCATTCACAAACAAAACGAAGAGCATGATGCTCCTCAGAGTCTGAGGAAACAGCAGCGCGCAGCTCGCTATGCAGACCGCATTGAAGATCCCATTCGTCGTCAGCACTGTGCGGAATCCCCATCGACGAAGCACCGGCGTTGTCACGATTTTCATAGCCAAATTGCCTGTAAACAGTCCCAGCATCAGCAAGCCGGATTGAAAAGCATTCAGGCCGAAGCCCACCTGAAACATCAGCGGAAGCAGAAAAGGCGAAACGCTGATCGCAATCCGGAACAGCGATCCTCCCTTGAGGGTAATCGCGAACGATTTGATCTTGAGCAGATCGAGGTTCAGGAGCGGCGCCGGGGTGCGGCGGAAATGAATCACGGAAAGTACGCCCAGCGCGAGCCCAGTCGCGAGATAGATCGAAGTGGGCTTCCATCGTGCCGATTCGCGCCCCACAAGTTCCATGCCGTACACGAAGCTTACGCACGCAGAGGCGCTCAGCACAAATCCTAGCCAATCGAACGGCTTGACGTTGTCTTCCTTCAAGTTGGGAATCAAAAGTGAAGAGAGCACCATGCCCAGGATGCCCAGCGGCACATTCAGAAAGAAAATCCAATGCCAGGAAGCATACGTTGTGATGAAACCTCCGACCGGCGGTCCCACTACAGGCGCGATCAGGCCCGGCCATGTGATGAAGGTAATCGCGTCGATTAGATTGTGTTTTTCCGTCGTTCGCAGCACGACGAGCCGGCCCACAGGCACCATCATTGCGCCGCCGATGCCCTGGATGACGCGCGCGCCCGTGAACGTCCAAATTCCGTTGCTCAACCCGCAAAGAATCGAAGAGACCGTAAAAACGGCGATCGCGGAAACAAACACAGAGCGCGCGCCAAATCGGTCCGCCACCCAGCCGCTGATCGGAATGAATACCGCCAGCATCAGCAGGTACGCGGTCATTCCGATGTTAAGATCAACGGGGTTTGCGTTGAACGATTTCCCCATCTGCGGCAGCGCCGTGGCGATCACCGTGCCGTCGAGATTCTCCATAAAAAATGCGACGGCAACCAAAATGGCGACAGTTGAGGATTTTCCAGAGGGAGATGGCATTACCTTAAGTGGCCTGGTAGGACAGGCTTCAGCCTGTCGTTTTCCTTAATTCATTTATCGAACTCGCTAGGTTGCTAACCCTGTGCCGCACGATGTCTTTCGCGGAGTCCAGCCCGCAAATTTTCTTGTCGCTGTTTCGCGAAGACCCATGCTGCCCCTCATTTTGCATTTGCGACGTCGGGCAGCGGGATCGCCTCAACCGGAAAAGTCATCGGGTACGGCTGGTACGGATAGACTTTGTCCTTCTTGGTCTTCAAATCCATCAGGATGCGGTCCTCGCAAGCCACATCCTCATGGAGCCACCAATCCGGGTGCAGCTTGTAAATGACTTTAGACGACCATGGCCTGGTGTAAGTTTTCGGGTCGTCGAACGTGACATTGTTCTCCAGCGTGTCGTGATCCACGCGGCGGATCCGCTCGACGATGTGCAGTGCGTCGCTGTGCGGATGGCCCGCCGTGTCGAGCCAGGTTTTGTCGTTCATCCCGACGGTGTCCACGACGAGCGTATCGCTCTCCCAGTGCCCGATGGAATGCCCGAGCCACGTCGGATCCCAGTCTGCCGGGTGGCCGCGCCCGTCCATCCAAATCTGCCGGATCGAGTTGCCCGACTCGAAAAGCATGATCACGCGATTCTTGGCCTGCAGAATTTCAAACGGCGCAACATTATTCAAAACGCGGGGAATGCCAAGCGGCGCGCAGCTGCTCAAGTTCGGATCCATCTGGTCGTCGTTCGCGCGGCCGAGTGTGCCTGTTCCGCAGCCGACAAGCTCACACCTCTTCGCCGCCCACGGCTGCATCGGCGGAGGCGTTTCAGGCGAAAAATTGTAGGGGAGGAATCCTTTCGCCGTCCTCGGAGGAGACCACACACCGGTCAGATCCGGCGTCGAACTGGCCGCCTGCGGGCGCGCTGCGCGCAAATCGGGTGTGAGCTCCGCTTGGAGCCCCCCGGAATCCGATGCGACTCGTGGAAGCAAACCAAGCGACAGAATGAGCAGGGCGGCGGCTGCAGCGCTCCCCCTCAAAAGGTACTTTTGCATGTTGACGAACCTCTTCTTCGAGGGCAATCAGTATCCCGGAGGATCGACCGTCACTTCCTGGCCGCTCGCCATGGTGACCTTCACCGGCCTCAGGCTTTTCATTCCGTTGACGAGAGGAACACTCTTCTTTTCGGGGTGCCCGTAGATCGTGACCTGGTCCCCGGGCTTGAACGTATTGTGCGTCCAACCGAGGCCCCGATTCATGACGTTCGGCGGATGAAACTCGACGGCCCAGGTTTCCACGACTCCCTTGTCATTTTTCACGTCGACGAGAAGCAGCGGATGCGGATTCTGCCAGTCGAATTCCTTCACCGTCCCACTGATCGTCCCCCACGCCTCTGTGTCCCACCGTGCCGCTCCGTGATGCGCAAATGTCGCGACGGAAATAAAGCTACCGCCCAAAAGAGCCAGTAAAATCCCCACAGATTTGAATTTCACTCAGCTACCTCCGCAAAGCCTCTCGGATGAAGAAACTTTACGTGTCCGGTAAATATTTGTAAAGAGACGGGAAAAGGGGCGAAGGGCTAAGGCGCGTAGCTAACAGAACCTGATATTGCGATCAACGAACGCGAGAAAGACGGCGAGGGGACGGCTGACTGCAAGCTGAGGATTCCTGAGGACATGTCGCGGGGAGCACATCATGCTCCCCGGCGACGCTCGGATATTCTTGCTGGCTCTGCGAGTCGGTCTCTTCAGTCTGCGCTAGGGGATGAGTCAGCCCGCCGGCTATGCCAATGGCTCAAATCCCTTTGGGTGTACCACTCCACTACGCGTCGTATGATGATTCTCCAAGCTCGCCGCTTCAGCGCTTCGGCCTTCCTGACGGAGCACCGCAGCATAAAACTGTATCGTTTGCTGGACGGCCGGGTCGGCAAGCCCCAGGTTGCTTTCGCGGATCTCCACGGCTCGCTTGTACAGGGGTTCGGCGGCGGCGTAATTGCCCTCGCAATAGTAGAGAAGCGCCAGATTGTTGAGACCGGCGGCAACATCGAGGTGGTCTGGTCCGAATCTGTGTTCCTTGGCTTCCAGCGCCTGCTTTAGAAGCGGCTCAGCTTCGGCGTACTTTCCTTCGGCTCGGAAAATTTCTCCCAGGTGATCCAACGCCGCAATCGCTTCCTTGGTGTTCATCTGGCCGGAATTTTGCCAGACTGCGAGGGCTTGGCTGTACAGCGGCTCCGCCTCGGAATTCTTGCTCTGCGACTCGTAAATCTCTGCCAGCCGGAACTGAATGTTGGCAACCGCAGTGCTCTCGTTTTGGGAGCCCTCATCCGAAAGTATCAGCGCCTTCTCGTAGAGCCATTGCGCGTCCACGTCCATGTTCCGGTCGTGATAGATGCTCGCCAGGCCCGTCAAAGTGATTACCTCGTTGGCGTGGGCTTCTGCTCCGACCTTTTCCCAGAGTTGGAGTGCGCGCCCGTAGAACGTTTCGGCGTCGGAGTCGTGGCCCTGTTCATGATTCAGGGCCGCGAGGTTATTCAGCGTCTGGCCGAGCAAATTCTCCTGCCCGGGATGCTTCTCCAGAATCGCGACGGCGTGCCGGTAAGCGAGATCAGCCTGCGTGTCCATCGACGCGTCTTGATATGAGACTGCGAGGTTGTTCAGGCTGACCGCAACGGCGGGGCTGTTCGGTCCGAGCGTCTTTTCCTGAAGGTCGATGGCCTGCTTATAAAGTGTCTGTGCCAGGGTGTATTCTCCGCGCGCGCGCGCTTCGCGGGCGGCTGCTGTGTCTTTGCGCCAATCCTGCGTGTCGGCTGCGGACGCATGCTGTGCCGAAATGAAAAAGAAAAACGCGAATAGGATGGTGGAGGCTGTTCTCTTCCAATTCATTTTTTAGAGTCCTCGCATTGAATCAAAATTTGTACCGCTTCGGCACATCAAGTTTTGCAAAACACCGAGTTGGCTCAAATGGGGCGGTAGAACCAAATCTTTGTAACTGGGGTCGTGGCAGTCCTAGTACCGGTCTACGCTCTCAGTCTCTGTAAGCCGAACAAATCAAAAGGGATAGAATACCGATATTTTCTGCTTTGAGGGAAAGCTAGGGATCCTTCAGCAGCTAGCGGTGAACCGGCTGGTAGCTCCGGCAGTTGAGAACATCCTATCCCGGCCAGTACACGGAACCGCCCCGCAGATATCGCAGACGATAGCTATGCTGTTCCGTGGCTCCGGCACTGTCAGCCAGACGTATGGGGCGCTGTCTGGACGGGGGCGCGCTCTTTACTTCGCATACGCGCCGTGCTATTTGAGGGGAACATTTCAGGGATGCACATATCGCGTGGCCACTTGGACGCCCGCGCCCGCTCTTGGAATTCCTAAAGGGGGAGGAAGCGATGTCTAAGCCAAACAAGCCAGAATCCGGGAAGAAACTGGTCCAGCGGCGGGATTTTTTGGGGGGCGCTGCCAGCGTAGCCAGCGCGTCGCTTATCGGGGGCGGAACTGGAGCGGCCTTGTTGGGGATGCCTACTGCGGCAGCGCCGGCTCCTTCGCCCGCGCCCGAAATGACTGCCACGGTCGAGCGCCGCATGAAGCGCTGGCAGGAGCAGCGCTGGTTGCTCGACGCCGTCGTGCAGACGGTCGGCCTCGAGTGGGATCAAGCGCGCGTCGCGTACACGCTCGGGCCGTGCGGGCCGGAAGCCACCGGCGATTTCAACGGCATTCGCTCGCGCGTCCGCAAATTCAACGACATTTCGCGCGAATATACCCGTGCCGCCGTCCGCCGCGAGAAAATGGCGCGCCAGTTTGAAGCGGATGGGCACACCGTCGCCGCGCGGGAGAGTTACTTCATCGCAGCGCTGCTTTATGGAAGCGCGCAGTGGCCGATCTACGAAGTCACGAAGGAAAATCTCGCGCTCAACGAAAAGAAAAATTCAACGTACGCGAAATACATGCAATTCGCGGATCACGAGGTTCGTCGCGTGGAAGTCCCGTATGGCGGCACCGGAAAATCCCTGCCAGGCTATTTGCACCTGCCCTCGAACCGCGGAACAGGCCGCCTTCCCGCTGTCTGGGCCATCGGCGGAATGGACAGCATTAAGGAAGTGGGCGTTGCGCTCTACGGCGACAAACTGCTCGAGCGCGGCATCGCCGTCCTGGCGCTCGAAGGCCCGGGCCAGGGCGAATGCTGCGTTCGCGAAATCCATCCGACGGCCACCAACTGGATGCAAGCTGGCCCCGCGGTGTTGTCATGGCTTCGTTCCCAAAGCGAAGTGGACGCCGACCGCGTCGCTCTCTCCGGTGTCAGCATGGGCTCGTTCTGGGGCACGCAAGTGGCCTCCGTCGATGACCGGCTCAAGGCCAGCGTGTTTCGGTCCGTCTGCCACGAACCCGGGATGAATACGCTTTTCAACGTGGCCTCGCCCACTTTCAAGCTGCGGTACATGTACATGGCGGGCTATACCGACGAAGCGGAATTCGACAAATTCACGCAGACTCTTTCGCTAAAAGGAGTCGGGCCAAAGATCAAGTGCCCGTACTTGGTACTCGCCGGCGAGGACGACCAGCTTAGCCCAATCGAGTACACCTACGATTTGTTCGAGACAATCTCAGCCCCGAAGCAATTGCTCGTCTACGAAGGAGCCGAGCATGGTCTAGTCGGTTCTTCCGCCGCTGCCCTGGGGCCCAATCAAGCGACCTTCGTGGCCGATTGGCTGAGGGACCGCTCCGATGGAAAACCCATGCAAACCAAACACATGAAAGTCGACGCCAACGGCCAGATCCATGAATCCACATTCGAAGAGGCGCGCAAGGCCCTCTCGATTCCTTTGCAGGTCTGACTTGGCAAACTCTCAATACAGCGGTTTCAGAGTCCCCCAAGTTGCAGTGTCGGATGTTCACCTCGCTTGTTGACGGATCGACGTACAAGTCCGCATTTCGAGGAGCGCGAAGGCGCTCTCTCGGTCCCACTTCAAGTCTGATTTGGAAGGTTCGTGCGTCGGAAACTTCTTCAGTGAATAAACTGCGGAGCAGGCAGCTTCTTCGGAACCAAGTCGCTCCGTTGCACAAGCTGGCCCCAATCCATGGGCTTGACGCCGGGAGTACAGCATTGCAAGCGCCGGTTCTCTTCGTTGAAATAGTCGGGATCGAGATAGATGTCTGGATCGATAGGCGACTGCGTCAGCGTGTCCGGCGATCCAAGGAAAAGGACGGCATCGAAGTTCGCGCCGGGGATGTTGCCGCATCCAGGGAGCTGTAGATAGGCTTTCAGCCAAGTTCCCTCAACTGGGCTCACAACGGCCGGTACCGGCCAGTCCTTTGCCCTCGCGACGACTGTCGCGTTACAGGCAGGCTCGGTATAACCGATGAATGGAGCGACGCGGACTAGGTCGTTCGGATAGGCCCGGTCGAGCATTGTGAGGAGCGCCTCCGGCGACTGCGGTCTTCCCAGAGGGCTGTCGAGATGTCCGGAACCGATGACCAGCAATGTTTTCTTGTGTTTCTTCAGTATTTCCTCACTGATGGTGCGGAAAAAATTCTCGTCCCGGCGCTCTAGATAGGGTTGAAGATCCTGGAAGGAATTGATTATGGACCAGTCGATCTTAGGATCTCCCAACCAGACCTTGATGCGGTGTTCGAGCGGAAGTTTCAGATTTACAGCGCGGACGTTGGCGAAGAAGTTTATGTACCCAAGTGCGGTCGGGCCAGGAACCCATCCAGCTGTTTCGGTCCACACGCGCCGAAGCTCAGTGAGTGGCACGTTTTCGCCCGCGACGTAGCGGTCGATAATGCCCTGAGAGGCCTCGCCGAATTCCACCACCACGTTGCCGACGTCCTCGGCGAACCGCGGATCGCGGATGAGCGCACTGTAGAAAATCTCCTCTTGCGCCACGCCATGAGCATCGCCAAGCGCGACCACCGCCTTCTGCTTGAAGAGGTCGAGCACTCCGTCAATCGCGGGTCTCACCAATGGCGCTGACTCGACTGTGACCTGTTCGGAGGGAGCCTGCTTCGTGGCATTCCCGAAAACAACGGTCGCCGCAAGGATTGACGTCCCTATGATTGCGCCCCACGCCATGAGGTATCGTACGGGCGTTCTTCGCTCGCTCGGGTGCATAAGGTCCGATCGGAAACTGCTTTGCTGCGCGGAAATGCGCTTGCTTCACGTCCAAAAAGCGCGAACGAGTTAAACTCTACGGCTATCCTTCGACTGTGAATTTCACCGGCTTTATGAAGAGTTTGTCGCCCACCTGAATGGAAATATTGTACGAGCCTGCTTTGACCTGCGGGACCTTCACCTGAATTTTGTCGTCGGCTTGATCCACGATCGTGGCCTTGTAGTCATTCTTGTCATCGGACAGGTACACGGCGGAGACGGAGGCCTTCCCTAGATTGTCCCCGGATACCGTCACTGTATCGTTCACCTTGCCCGTTGCCGGATCAACCCCACTCACTTGAGGCGCATTCTGTGCGCTCGTGAGCGCTGACAGAAGAATGACTCCGGCAAGAAGCAGCCAAATCTTGCGAGCGCTATGGTCGCAATCCGTGTTCGTATTGGTTTTGGTTCGTGACAAAAGAGAGAAATTTCCGTGGTCCGGCCGGCCGGCTGAGAGATTGGCCATAGCGTCACCTCACACAAAACAAGCGATTTTTTGATTCCCTTGGCAGGACCATACGCCGAGCGGACAGGCTCTGTCAACGATCAGGCAAGACTTCGCCGGGCGGATGAAGGGCCAATCGCAAATTACCCTATCCCGGCGCTGAACGGCGCACGACTACCGTGCCCGAGCTTGCTGCTGCTGCTCGACCTCGTGCTTCAGCGCTTGGAGCTCTTCCTTGCTGCGGAACGTCATGCGCGCGACTCTTCGCGCTCGAGAATACGGAAGGATGACTTCCATTTTTCCGCCGCGCTCGAGCAAAGAGACGTAGCGTGTCTCCGCTCCCAGAGTTGGGAACTGATACTCGGTCCACTTGGAAGCTTTCGGGTCGTACTTGAGGACCTCGTCCGCGTTCATCAAGTTGACCCAAACGTTGTGGTCCTTGTCCACCACGGCTTGATACGGCTCTTGAACCTCAGGCCGAGGAAGCGGAACAAGCGTCACCTTCAAAGTTTGCGTGTCGATCCGAGCCAGATTGCCGCCCCACCAGTCGCAGACCCACACGACATGGCTCTGCTTGTCCGCGCCCATGCGCCGCGGACCTTCCGCCCATGGCATGGAGGTGTTCCACGTGTTTCCGGTGGCGTCGTACATTTTCAGCTCTTCTGGCGTAAAGAGCGCCCGCGCTCCCGGCACGGGCGGGATTTTGACTTCAGAGACTTTTCCCGTCTCGATGTCGCTCTTCGCCACGATATCGAGATTCATCTCGGCCCACCAACCGTTGCCGGCGCCGTCCGCGGTCAGTCCATACGTATTTCCCAAGCCGTCAGCGTTCTTGAATGTGGGCGACTTGAACTCGGTAAATTCCTTCGTCACTGGATCAAAGCGCGACGCCCCGTGATACGTTGACGCCCAAATCTTTCCCCTGCCGTCTACATCTACCGTTCCGGCGACAAACGTGGGCCCTTCCATCGTGCTCGGTGGAGTGTAAACCTGCAGCGTCTGCGTTGCGGGGTCGACCTCGATCAATCGCCCCGGTCCTTTTTCCTCGGCCGGCGCTGTGTTGAACCAGAGATGGCCCTGCGCATCCCGAGTCGCGCCATGCCCATTTGCCGCGAGCCCGTGCGGGCCATCCACGCGGAAGAATTTCGTCTCGCCCGTTTTCGCGTCCACTCGTCCGAGGCTGGCATAAGGATTCGGAACGTTCACGGAAAACCAGATGTTGCCATCGAGGTCGGCCTGAGCGTCGTGCACGCCGTGTTGGCCAAACATCGCCGACGGCGTCCCGAGCGACCAATCGCTCCCATTATTCAGGGCGTATTTCTTAGGGCCATCGTTCGGACCGAAGAGCGGCACGTCATATTCGGTGAAGACCGCGCGCGCCGCATCTCCAGACGGCCGCGGACGCAGCTTGAACACCATGTCGCTCGGTTCGGGACCGCGGGCTTTCGCGAGATACGCGGCAAGTTCTTTCTTATGGTATTCGATGGGAGCAGCGGGCTCGCTATTCGGCCCGAGGTATCCGCCCGCCACATTGAAACGCGCCATAGCCTCGAAAATCGCGGTCCACCCCTGTTCGTCAAACCTGTTTTGCAGAATGTAATTTGGCTGATGGCAGCCCGTGCAGCTGTTGCGGAAGACGCGCTTCACGCGCCGGTCGTCGGGAGTCTGGTCCGGCAGCGAGGCGAGCAATTGGTCGCCCGTCAACTGCTTCACGAAGTCCTTCACCGGTTTCAAATCGAAGTCCTGATGCTTCGTACCCGCGAGATCGACGCCCTCGCGTGTGGTCTCAAAACCGACTGCCTGCGCCCAAACTTCGTAGTGTCCGGCGCTCATCGGCGGGAAATAGTACGAGCCCTCCTCGTCGGTGAAGACCGAAGTCGTGATCGTGGAGCCGTCGGCCTTCGCGGAGACGGCCACACCGCTGAGCTTCGCCGACGCGGACTTCACCGTGCCGGCAAGCAAGGCTCCGTCGGATGCAGCCTGCGCGAGGTGCGGTATGCTGATCGCAAGCGCGAACGCCACGAGCGCGACACTGAGGATGTGGAACCAAACAGAGTTTCGTGTCTCGTTCATCGGAGCTCTCCTTCTTCAGTCTAACGGACCCATCGGGGTGTTCATCGGGGCCGCTCTCTTCTCGGGCTTTGGGACCGTTTTCAGATACTCGACAATTGCGTCGATCTCCGAGGGCTGCAATCCGAGCTTGAACCCCGGCATCTTGCTCGTGCCGCTGCGGATCATTTCCTTGATCGCGTCTTCGTTCCCGTTGATCAGATCCTTGTGCAGCGCCGGTCCGTACATTGGGAAATTCCCGATCTGCGAATGGCATACGCCGCATCGCTGCTGGAAAATTCGCTGTCCTAATTTCTGCGTGCCGGTGAGCGCGGCCTTGTCCGACTCGGGCTGCTGCCCGCTCGCTGGGAGCGGAGAAAAGCAGAGGAGAAGCAGAAAAACCCACGGAAGGCGTTTCATAGAGGTTTCTCCTGGGCAGAACTTTACCACGAAGCAGCCCCGACGCAACGCGCTCATTCTTAAGCATCCACTTAGTCAGTTTCGAACGAGCCAGTTTCGAAAGGCCGATCATCGCGACTCACGTTCCAGCCCAAAGCTCCGAACGGGCGAACAACAAATTACCTAGCTGGCCGCATCAAAGCATGTAAGTGATAGCTTGTACCGAGGGAACTGACTCGCGAAAGGAGGGCAACGCCATGTCGCGATTTCTAAAAGTCTTTGCGATTGCCCTGCTGTCCATTTTTGTACTTGTGCCGGCCGCATCTGCGCAGCACCGCGTCTTCCTCAGTGGTGGTTTTGTGGGTTTTGGTCCCGGGTGGGGCTGGTACGGACCTGGTTGGGGTTGGTATGGTCCGGGCTGGTACGGGCCTTGGGGTTGGGGTTATCCCTACACATACGCGCCGACTCCGTCTTCGGGTCAGGTAAACTTGTTGACGTCGCGAAGGACGCGCTCGTCTACATCGATGGGGGCTATGCCGGAACCGCTGGAAACCTGAAAAAGTTTGCGCTTAGGCCCGGCAATCACAACATCGAGTTGCGCGACCCTTCGGGCCATGCGTTCCATGAGGAAAAGATCCACGTCATAGCAGGCAAAACGCTTGAAATTCACGGCGACGCAGGAGGGCGCCAACCGGCTTCGCAACACCGTCCCCAGTGACAATTCTTCGGAGCGCGCGAAAGTCTTACACAGTCCACTCAATAGAGTGCCACTAATTCCTTATGGTGGAATGTGTTTCCTGCCGCCGAAGTGGCAGAGGACTTGCGAGGTTCACTTTTGGGTATTACTGTACTTATGGCCAGTCCCGCGGTCTTATTAACAGTCTAAACTGTCCTAGGGGATCACCATCATGCGTACCTTGAAGCTTTTGGTTCTCAGCGCCGTGTTTCTTGCCGCACCTCTCGCCGCGCAAGTTCAGTCCGTTCCACCCGTGGGGGCCCTTGACCAGGTTGTTTCCAGGGTGATTGCCCGTGAAGGGCAAGAAATGAAGGTCATCGGCGAGCGCTCTCCCATTGTCGAAACCTATATCCAAAAGGTCCGAATCACCGAGAATGACGGTAGCTGGATCCCCGATGGCGACCACTATTTCATCGGCCGGGCTGATCTCGCCAAGGGCCTTGACCTGACGCCGCTGGCTTCGCCCTCCGAAAAAACGATGGGCCACAAGCTCGCCAACCTGGTGCGCCTTTTCGACTTCGGCACGGAGTTCCTGCCCAAGGGCTTTTTGCAAATGATTTACCTCGACAATAACGGGCTCAATGCGCAGACCTACCATTTCGACTACGTGCGCCGCGAGTTTCTAGGGGAAGTGCGGACGCTTGTGTTTGACGTAACCCCCGCGGCGACCGCTCCCAAGGGACGTTTTGTCGGCCGCATTTGGGTCGAAGACAAGGACTACACCATTGTGCGCTTCAACGGCTCCTATTCGGGGCGCAACAAGGTGAATGCGAATGAGACATTCCATTTTGACAGCTGGCGCGTGAACGCCGGCCCCGATCTGTGGCTGCCGGCGTTCATCTATAGCGAGCAGAAGACGGTGGCCTATCCGCTTGCCAGGTCCTCGACATTCAAGGCGCAGACTCGCTTGTGGGGTTATAACGCCGGCGCATCGCACGTCGAGGAGGAGCTGAGCCAGGTTCTCATCGAATCCGCCACGCCGGTCATTGATAAATCTCAGCAGAGTAATGACCGTACACCGTTGCAGCAGACGCGCTTGTGGAATCAACAGGCGGAGAACAACACTCTCGACAAGATGGAAAGAATGGGACTTGTCGCGCCGAAGGGAGAGATCGACAAGATTCTGGAGACAGTGGTCAACAACATTGAGGTCACCAATAACATCGATTTCGATCCCCCAATTCAATGCCGGGTGCTCATGACCTCGACCATCGAATCGTTTACCTTCGGAAGCACGATCGTTCTGAGTCGCGGCCTGATCGACGTTTTGCCTGACGAAGCGAGCCTCGCGGCCATGCTAGCGAAGGAATTGGCATACATCTTGACCAGCCGCAGGCAAGTCGACACACGCCTCGCATTTTACGATCGGCTGCAGTTTGACGAGAGCACGGCTTTCCAGCACTTCGACTACGCGCGCAAACCGGCGGACGATGCCAAGGCCACCGCAAAAGCCACTGAGCTGCTGAAAAACTCGCCGTACAAGGACCAGCTGGAGACCGCGCAGATGTTCATCGCGGAGCTGCAGGCTCGTTCACGCGAAATTCCAAATCTGATCAGCCCTCGGGTCGGCGACGCCGGGTTGCTCCGTCAGCAAGTCGCAGCATCGAGTGACCAATCCTTGGCGACACATATCGTTGCGCTTCCGCTTGGCGGACGGATCAAGCTCGATCCGTGGGACGACAAGCTGGAGCTGCTGAAAGCGAAGACCGTGGGAACTGTCGCCGACCGCGAGAAGATGCCGTTTGAAATCACTCCGTTCATGATTTACCTGATGCGCGTTGGCTCTGAAAATCCGAAGACCTCCACAATCAACATTCCCTTGCGTCCAGGCGCCTAGTTGGCGTGCTCGTTATTGCGCGGCCCTTGCGAAGGTAGTGCCCGCCTTCAGGCGGGCACGGCTTAAGTCGAGGGTGCCGCTCTAAAGGGTGGCGCTATAGAGCCTCGGCAAAACACCATACGCCCGGACTCGTTGATGCTCCATTTTTTCCTGTTCCCTTTGCAGTACTGCCTCTGGTAGCTTGCGGCAAGGCGCCGAAAGCGCTAGCTTGTTTTTGGAATGGTTTCGGATGACACAATTCGAGCTGGGTGGAGAGCTTGGGGGCTGAAAACCAAGCGAAACAACTTGCTTGCTGCGGCCCTCTCCGGCTCCACGCTTACCTTCATCTCTCTTCATTTTTTCCCTTATTCTGTTCCAAGCATTCTGGCGGGCTTCGCTACAGGGTTTGTCTACGCGAATCTGTTCGAGTACTGCCTGCACCGGTTCGTCTTGCATAGGGGCCGAGGAATCTTCTTTGAGACACACATGCTGCATCACACCACACTGAACTCCCCGGAAGGGCCGCGATACGTCAACTTTTCGCGGAATCCGTGGGGAGTCGTGGGCCTCTTTGCCGCGAACGCTGTGCCTTTTCTGCTTCTCGAATGGGTTTTTCGCGTTGGATGGACCGCCGGAATCTTTGCGGCCTTCGCTTTGTACTACATAGCGTTTGAAGAGATTCACTGGCGATCGCACATGGGTGGCCGGCTGCCGAAGTGGCTTCGGCCCGCGGCGCGTCACCACCTGCTGCACCACGCGCACGAAACCGGGGAGTACAACGTGTTCCTCCCGCTCTTCGACTGGCTCCTCGGACTGCCCAGCAAGTCAGGCATCTGCAATCGCCGGCAAACGAAGCTGGGCTCCCAGTCCCGACTTTCTTGACCAGAAAGCGTAGAATCGTTCGTCCCTCAGCATGGGAGGACCGGGTCGGAGACTCCCGTGCAGCTGGGCGCGGCCCGCTCGTGGCTCTGCTCCATCCAACCAGGAAGGCTCTCTGATGAATGACGGCAGCCCAGCCGCGACGAATGCAAATGGCTACCTGAAGTCGGCGATCCTCATCTGGGTCCTGACCATGGGTTTCATTTGCGCTGGACTCATATTTGGTTTTTCGCGCCGAAACGTAACCCCTGACTATCACAACGCGGTGCAAAGATGGATGGCCGGGCAATCGGTCTTTGGCAGTTTTCACTATTTCCCGCAATTTGTTTTCATGTTCTTCCCGTTTCACGTTCTGCCCGTGCCTTGGGGCGATGTCGTCTGGCGTCTCCTCTCGAGCGGCCTGTTCGCTTGGGGGCTGTGGCGCCTGATCGGCTTGGTAGATTCCCGGCGAAACACCAGCCGGCTGTTCTTCTTTGCCACTTTGATTGTATTGGTACCCAGCTTTGACGCTTTGCGAAACGGGCAAGCCAACGTCATCTTCGCCGCCTTCACGATTCACGCTGCGTACAGTCTTGCCCAGTCGCGCTGGAGCGCCGCGGCCGCGTGGATGCTGTTGGCGCTCGTCGCAAAGCCGATCGGCCTCGTGATGATCTTGCTGGCTGTTCTTGTCTATCGCGATTTGATTTGGCGGCTGGCAATCGGGATTGCGCTCTTCCTGGTGCTCCCATTTGCTTTTGGCCGGGCCGGATACGTTTGGTCGCAATACAGCGAGTCGATTCGCCACCTGCTCGACCTCTCGGTCATCACCGAGAACCGCTTCGCCGATTTGAACGGCCTGCTGCGTAAGTTGGGGTTTGGCCTAACCGGAAGGGTTTCGCAGGCTGTGAGGGTCGTCGCCGGAGGAGTCACTGCGATCGTCTGGCGGTTGGGCGCCCGGCGACTAAGCCAGCCAGAGCAGGCTTGCTTTCTCCTGGCGCTGGCGACGACGTACTTGATGCTTTTCAACCCGATGACCGAGGAAAACGGCTACGTCATCGTTATGCCCGCGCTGGCTTACTACGCTCTCCGCTTCCTTCTCGTCGAAGGCCGCCCGCTTCTTGGGTGGGGATTGGTCCTCGGAGGGCTTTCGATCGGAATACTGCCCGAGCCGCTGCGAAAAATAATTCCGGATTTCGGCCTGTGGTGGAGGCCGATCATCATGGTGTTCTTCAGTGGAATCTTGCTGGGCTGGTTTTTCTCTCGCGAAGTTGGATTGGCGCGAGTTGGCAGGGTCGCCCGCGAATAGACTCGCTAATTTCGACGCCCGGTTGCAGCGACGAGGTCCTGTCCGGGCGCGCCGGCAGGTTCGACTGACTTGCCGGGCTTAAGCTTCGCCGGATCTGACAGCAGGGGGCAGTTGGACGGCAACAGCGCCAGCTTTTTCTGGATGATCTTGTCCGAATATTTTGCCAAGTAGTGGACGATGGTTTCGATCCGAATCTTGATGCTGCCGGCGGGCTTCGTGGAGTCTAGATCGCCGAACTTGAAAAACAACGTGCCTGTCGCCTCGACGATCTTTTGCGTGGGCGTGTACGTCGGCTGATCCATCCCGCACTCATAGCTCGAAAGACGCAGCGCGCAAGTGATCCACGGAAAACGCGTTGCGAATTTCGCGCCCCACAGAATTTCGTTGGTGTTGCTGCTGTTTGACGAAGTCCACACGTCGGAGATGTCTAGCGGGGATCGGATCTTTTTCGCCTGGACTTCCTCGCCAAAAAGCCATCCAAGCAAATCGTCGTCGATCGGCAGATACTGCAGCCAAACGATGGGATACCCATGCGCCTGCAAGTCAGATTCAATCTCGTGTCCGATGCCCGGATCCATGTGATAGGGCCGCCCGAGCACGAGCACGCACGGTTTTCCTTCGCGCGCGCACCACGTCAGAATCTTTCTCGTTTCCGCGCGCATTTTGACGTTGAACTCGCGCAGGGCCTTGTAGCCGGCATCGACGGCGCGCTGCGTTTCCGCCATCTCGAGGTCAAAAACGTCCTTCAACGCGTCGTACATTTGCTTCGGAACCATCTCCGGCTCCGCCATGTTTACGAACGGCGAAGCGTACTTGATCCCGTTGTCGGCGAAGACGTCGCTCTCCTTCATGAATCCTGCACGAATGTTTTCCGGACCGGCCATCACGCGCGTGCAGGCGAGTGTCTCGGAGACATGCCCCCGCAGAAATGACGGCAGCGAATAAATCATGGGGCTCAAAATGATGTGGACTTTTTTCTTGAGGCCGAAGACGAGTTCTCCGTAATGGCCGCTCATGGCCTTCACGGGATAGCAGCAATCCACGGTGCCGCGTCCTTTGCCGAATTCGCGGCCCTGCTCCTCGGAAGTGTCAGAGCTGAAGACTATGTTTTCGGAGCTGATCCCCACTTCGCGCAGAAAGGCGACCCAGAATTGGTGTGTGCTCCAGATGTTCAGGACCTTGGGTATCCCGACACGCAGGCGGGAGCGGTCCTTAGGCGGAGGCGGAGACGCGGCGGAAGCCTTCTTTGCGAACCATGTCGGCAATGTTGGGAAACGCATTCTTGGTCTTCTCGATTTCGGCCTTGATCACTTTCATTTCGTTCAAATCTTCGACGAGTCCTTTGGGGCAGGAGTTGTTCACGATGACGCGCTCCCATCCGACCGAGAGCGGAACCTTGCTCCACTCGCGCCCGCCGCCACCCGGCAGCTCCACGTCAATGAAGCTGCGCTGGCAGTTCACGGGACACCAGTTGCACACGGTCTCCTTCGCGGTCGTCGTTGTGTACGTCAGTCGCTCGACAACGTCGAAGCCGCGGAACTTGCTTCGCCCGCCCTTCTCCCACCAGTCGAGAGAAACGAGTGCCGCGCCGATCGCTCCCGCTTCGCCGGAGTAAGGATGCACGACAACGTCCGCGTCGGGCACCTTGGAGCGGATAAAATCAACTTGCGTTTTCACGACCGCTAAGTTCTTGTGCGTGCCGCCCTGCAGGATAAATTTCTTGCCTACCTGTGTGAGGTTGTTCATCCCGCCGGCATAAATCCACACGTTCAGCGGCAGAATTGAGCACAACGCCGCGAGGATTTCCTCCGCTTGCCAGCCCTTGCGCTGCTGGTTGACGATGTCGCTCTGCAGGAAGACGCCGCATCCCATCGAAAGTTGCGGCATGGCCTGAGCGAGAAACGCCTTGTCGGCAATCTCGCTGAGCGGAATGCCGAAACGTTCCGCGACCCCCTGAAGGAACGCGCCGTTGCCGGAGGAGCATTGCGAGTTCAGCCGGAAGTCGCTGACGGTCCCGTTCTTCAGAATCATGATCTTGACGTCGACGCCGCCGACGTCGCAGATGCAGTCCGCATCAGGGAAGTAGTGCAGTCCTGCAGATGCGTGCGCGATCGTTTCGACCACGCCGCAATCCGCGCCCAGGATTCCCTTGAGCAGATCTTTCCCGTAGCCTGTGATCCCCAGCCCCAGAATTTCGCCATCGCCAATCGCTTCGCGCAACTGGCGGAAGAGGCTCTTCGCATCCTCAATAGGATTGCCCTTGCTCAGCGCGTAACAGGAGAAGAGCAGTTCGCGCTCGGGCGAGAGGCACACGGCCTTTGCCGTGGTTGACCCAAAATCGCAGCCCACGACGACGCGATCTAACTTTTTCTTCTCCACGGCAGGAGCGGCAGAGTTTGCATTGCCATTTCCCTTGACTGCTGCGGTTGCATCCATCTTTGAATACACGTCAATGAACGTTCGCAGACCCTCTTCGCTATCGGAAAGCCCGCCGCGCCCTTGCTTCTTTTTCTCTTCGTATTGGCCTTCTTCAATCCACCAGTGCAATTTCTGGATGCCCTGGTACACGCCGACGGTGGGCTGCTCGCCCATGGCCACTTCTACGCAGCCGAGCGCCGCATAGTACAGCGCATCTTTCGGCACGCTGATATAGGCTTCCGGCGGCTTGCCGTTCGGCATCTGAGTTTTTCTTTCCTTCCAGATGCGAGTCAGGTGCAGCTTCCAGGCTTCCTGGAGGCCCTTGAAAAACAAATTCGGCCCGCCGAGTAACAGAACTTCAGGTGAAGGTGTGTTCCCACGCGTAAGGGTAGCGAGATTCTGATAGACGACTGCCTCGAACAGGGAAGCGATGATTTCATCGACCGTCACGCCGGCTTTCAGCAAAGTATTCGCGTCCGCCTCAGCGAAAATTCCGCACTTGCTGCTGATCTTGTGCAGCGTGTGCCCTTCGTAGTGCATCTCGGAGAGTTGCTCTGGCGGAATCTGCAGCTTGCGCGCCGTCTTCTCGATGAACGTTCCCGTGCCGCCCGAGCACGCGCTTTGCATCAGCACCTGCTTGCTCTTGGTGTTCCCTTCGCCGGTGAAGAAGATCGTCTTCATGTCTTCTCCGCCGATTTCGCTGACGAAGCGGACTCCAGGGTGCAGCCGCTCGACACTTGCCGCGACCGCCACAACTTCCTGGACGATTTTCGCGCCGACCTGGGGACCGATCAGGCCCGCTCCCGATCCAGTAAAGAAAACGCGATCGCGCTGCGGCGTCAGCCCGTGCTGGGCTTCGAGCCGCGACAAAAATTGCAGGACCTTCTCAGCTTGTTTTGTGTTGTGACGCTCGTATGCCTGGGAGATTACTTCGCCGGACGGCGAAGCGAGGACGTACTTGCACGTGGTGCTGCCCACGTCCATGCCGCAGATCATCGCGCCGTTGGCGCTCGGCTGCAGCTTTGGCGGCGTCTTGATTTCCATCACGCCCGCCTCGCGCACCAGGGGCGTAATCTTAATCAAACTTCCGTCAGCCATGAAGGCTCCCTCGCAAAGTTTGCTACTGTTTCCTCGCCTGGGGCAGGCGTGATAAGCCACGCGCGCCGGGGAATCTTATTCTTGGAGTCAGAGAACCGCAGTCTTAGTGCCAGCAAGGTGCATCACGTAATTGGCGGCTGTCGACGCGTAGCCGTAATGCGGGACGCGATAAGTCGCCTTCTTGACCTGCGGCCGCTTTTCCTCGATCTGCCGAAGCTTTTCGAGCGACATCCCCGTCCGCGCCATCGCTTCCACGTACTCGGACTGTGCCCGCTTCTTCGCCTCGGTCAGGATCATCTGGCAGCGCGAAAGCGCGTGGACCTCGGCGTCGCCCTTGATCTCGATGGGCGCATAGAGCAGGTCGGGATGCCGCCCCAGCACGTTTGCCATGGCGCCCTGAGACATTGTGTTCGGCATGCAGGAGTATGGTGAGAGCTCGCAGGTCATGTTGGCCTGCTTGTGCAGGTGCGCATGGAGGGCCTTGCCGATCAGCATGTGGCCTTCACCGCCGCGCAGCTCGAAGTGGAAGAATGGATTTGCCAGTTGCTTCAGCTCTTCCTGATCCGGCAGCTCGTGTGGCACATTTGCCATCGCCTTGCGGAACCGGTTGTAAGTGCCGACGTACAATTTTTCGAGACCCCGCACCAGCGCCATCTTCATCTTGGCTTTGCGGTCTACGACCGCCTTGGCCTGGATACGCCAGATTGGGGTGTGCAGCAAATAGCCCAGCCAGATGGCCACCGGCGGCGGCAGAACCTCCGAGCCTTCCAGCTCGAGCCATCGCTTGATGTTGTAATTGCCGTCGCCCTCGTGCGTCTGGAGCCAGAACTCGCCCGTGATCTTTACCTTGGGTTTTACTTGGAGCCGGTCTACCTCGATCGCGTCGAATTTTTTCCGTACGACACGGAGCGCGTCAGCGAAGTAGCCGGACAGGAAGTGCCACGCCAGCATTCCGTACTTGTTCTTGCGGATTGGCCGCTTCTGGAAGACCTCGAATAGATAATCGGCGCTTTCTTTCAGGGCCTTGTCGGTCTGACCCGGCGTGACCTCGTATGGGCGGGTCAGGTATTCCATGTCCGTCAGGATGTCGCCCACTAAAATGGCCCACACGATCCCCAGGCTCAGCGGCATATTGATTTCCAGCCCGCCGCCTTTTTCAGACCCCTGATCGAGCTGGTCCTGAGCCAAGAGGAAAAGCCGGAAATCCTTGAGGCCCATACCGTCGAGAGCCATTTCGTAGGATTCGTGGTACTGGCCGAACCGGCAGGGACCGCACGCGCCCGCAGTCAGGAAGACGTAGTCATCGATCGTTTTTTGCTTCCCGTTCGCAGCCACCTCGGACTTCAAGAAATTCACCAGGCTGCCCGTCGTGAAAATCGTGGGGCAGCAAGCGCCCGTGTCGATCAACTCCTTACCCGCGTCGAGGTCCGCCCGCGCGATATTGGGGAGGGGCTTGGCCTTATAATTCAGATTGTTGAAAACGCCCTGCACCAACCGCTCGTGCTTCCAGGTCAGGCCGCCAAACAGAATCGTGACCTTATCGCGCTCTTCCCGCGCGAAGGGGCGAGCTTTGTACGAGGTATAGTGAGTCACTTGAGTAGCCGCAGTCGCCATGTGCAACCTCCTTGCTCCCTCAGACTTTTTTGCTCCTGCTAGTCTCGTTCCCCGGAATCGGCCATGTGACTTAGGGTTTACTACGATGAATGCCGGACAGCTGTGCAAGAAACGTGGGCAAGCTTCTGCCCGTGGACAGGCGCAAAATCAGTCGCGACACCTTTGAAAACTACGTGACAGCTCACGCCCACTCTCCAAAAGGTCCAGTCCCGGTACTGGCCCGGTGGGGTGTCCCAGGACTGAATTAGACCCTTCGCTTATAACAAAATAAGACCCTAAAAGCCACAAGGCTTTCCCTGGAGTTGTCCACAGGGGGGAGTTGTGCGTTGGGATTGGGGGTCATGGGGCTGGCCGACCCGGTCCCAACCAGATAGAGTTACCTGGGACCGGGTCGAGCCGCACGCGCCTACTCGAAGCTTCGGGCTCCCCCGCGGAATCCCCTGGAGGCCTGTTTCCAGACCCACTTGATGACCCGCGCGTCGTTATAGCAGTAGCCGAGATTGTGGTTCAGGGTGGAGAAGCAGTGCCGCTGGCATGACTGCTTCATGTGTGAGAGCTGGTCGGATTCAAAGTGAAACTTATCAATATTGCCCCAGTCGTAGGTGGACGCGTACATAGGGAAGCAAGGGGCCACGGTTCCGTCCGTCCGGATGATCACGTTGTTCTGTCCGGCCCGGCAATTCCAGTCCGCGAAGTGAATGCCCCCGTTTTCGTCCTGGACAATCCCCGGCATGGATGCCAGCATCTTGGAAACGGCTCCATTCGTTCCCGTCCCGTCCCCGTACCAGCCATATTTCCGAATGTCGAGTCCGGAGGACATGCGAACGAAGGCCTTCATTTCCTGCAGCCGCTGCACCGAATTCACCATCTGGTAGCCGGCTTTGTTTTTCTCAATGATCCAGTCGATTAGGCCGTCCACTGCGCGCCAATCTTGAGGGCGAATATACGTCGGATTGACATTCAAGTGCTTGAAGTGGTCGTCCTGCTCGATCATGGGCGACTCATTGATGTGGTAGTCCGTCGCGAGCCGATTCTCTCGCGCGTATTCGGTGATCTTTTTCACGTCTTCATGGTTGTTTCGGCAGATATTCAGGTTGAAGAAAACCATGTAGCCGTACACGTACTGCTTGCGGATCAAGTAGTCGAGGTTCGCCTTCGCCGGAACTACTGCCTTCGGTAACCCCGGCTTTTCGTCCCAGGCGTCGAGCGCAAAGTTAAATACAGCGGCGCCCGCGTCAGCAAGCCGGTCCGCTACTTCAGGGCGAAGCAGCCTTCCATTCGTCCCGATGTAGATCCAGAACCCCTTCTTCGCGGCGTAATAGACGACCTTATGGGCGAAATCAGGGCGGAGCAACGGCTCTCCACCCATGAGCGCCAGCACACGGCACCCATGGTCGTGCAGCCAGTCAATCGACCGCCGCGCCACATCTTCCGTCATTCCTTTGACTTTGTTATTGAAGGCCCAGCAATACCAACAATCGAGATTGCACTTGTATTCGAGGAAGAGATACGACGTGATGGGATGAAATTCGCCGGCCAGAACCCGCGATTTCACGTACGGAAAGAGCCAGCCATTCATGGCGCGATAAACGTGCTTCGCGCCCCACTTCCGTGGATTAGCCGGTGGTCGATCGAGCCCCGGCTGTTTGAGCAACTCGGGGTGTCGCGGGAAGACCGGTTGCGGAAGGGTCATCCCCTTTGCCTCTGGAAGAGTGGGACCTCGGCTTGCGCCGTTGATTAATAATTGATGGAGTTCAACATCCAGTCGAAACGGTGGCGGAGCATCAGCATTAAGGAGTGGATTCGAGGACGCGAATACTTCTCCCATCTTTGTTTTAACCTCCCTGTTAAGGAAATAGGACCGCAAGTATCCAAACTGAGATTTTCAGGGGCAATACAGGGAATCGGGGAGCCCCCCCGGGCCAACCCCAACAATGGGATGCTGGCCCGTCGTATTTGGGAGCAGCGAATTTTTTAAGGGCCGGGAGGCGGTCTGGCCCGCCACCACAGGGTTGCACATCTCGCGGCGGGTTGTCACCGCGCGAATCGAGTAACCAACTTTCCGCGTAACATATAGTTTGTAGACAGGATAGCTTCCACGGCGTCGGCTAGCGGAGCGGAACGTACACCGACGGAATAGCGAGAATGGCGGAGGGCGTTGTGCGAGGTCGGCGTTTGCGGTTTGCGATCTTGTTAGCCGCTTTGTTCCTGTCCTGGCCGACGCGAGCGGACGACGGAAATTTCTCCGGGATCGCTTTCTTTCGCTCCGATGTGACTGTCCGGGGGGACGCCACGCTCGCAGTTCGCGAAGAAATCGTCGTTCGCAACGCGACCTCCTTCTACAAGTATGGTTTCAGACGCGATTTGCCGATTACTTCGGCTGACCGCTGGGATTCTCGCTACGTCGGGGACTACAAGCGGGACAATGGCATCCGTGTAGACATTTTGGAAGTCACCGAGGACGGCAGACCCGTTCAGTACCAGCAAGGAAGCGGCTACGGCTATCCGCAAATTCTTATCGGGCCGCAAAACAGCCCGCTCGATTCCCGGGAGCACCGCTTCGTCGTCCGGTACAGAGCGGACTCTGTGCTGAATCTCGGCGCCGCGCGCGACACGCTCTATTGGAACGCTATCGGTCATGAACGCAACGCGCCGGTTGCCGAAGCGATTCTGGTTATCCATTTGCCGCAACGGATTCCGCGCGATGCAGTTGAAATCAATCCGAGGGTCGGCGGGCGCGGCGTCAGCTATCCTCGCCAGCCGGAAACGACACTCGAGCGTATAGATGGCGCGGCCGATGTCATCGCTTATCGCGGGATGAACGTTGGCCCGCGACAGAGTCTGAGCCTCGCACTCACTTGGCCCCCCGGCTTCATCCGCAAGCCAAAGTTCGATCTTGTGCGCCGGGACATCTGGATGCTTGCTGCCCCCGCGTCACTGTTCCTCTTTTACTTGGTTGCGTGGTTCTGGATCGGGCCAGAGCCTAAGCCGGGCGCCGTCGTCGCCCGCTACGACTCTCCTGACGGTTTGTCTCCCGCAGCGGTACGGTATATCGCGACTGGAGTCACAGATGGCCGCTCGTTTGCTGCAGTGATCGTTCAGCTTTCCGTCCGCGGATGCCTTCGCATCGAGTCCGCCGCTCGCAAGTATAAATTGTCGCGCCTCATGAGCGATCGCACCGCTGAGTCCACTCTGGCACCCGAGGAGAAGCGCGTTCTCGCTCTGCTGTTCGAGGACGGGCCGGTGATCGAGCTAAGCCCGGCGATGGATCAGCGCAACTCGGCTCAGAACAGCCGCTACGTCTTCCACATCCATGAGGAGCTCGCGAAACAACTTGGCGCTAAATATTTCACACGCCATTCCGGAATCATCGCGCTCGGGGTACTCGCCACTTTCATGACTGCCTTAGTGCTCGCCGTAACAGCTCACGGCCGCGACGCCTCCGGCGCGGTGTTCTTCACGGTCTGGATACTTTTCTGCGGGCTGATACTTGGGCTGATGATCGAGCTAACGTTCGCTTTGGCTTGGAAAGCGGCGATCCTCACGAGAATGGGCTGGCTGAGGTTGCTCCCCGGAACAGCGGCAATTGCCGTCTTCGGTGGAGCAATCGCGTACCTTTTGAAGGTTCTGGCCGCGGGAGTCTCGTTTTCCTTTGCGCTCACGCTGGCTTTGTTCTTGGTAGTCAATCTCGCGTGGGGGCCGCGTCTGAAACGAAAAACGCCCCTCGGACGGCAAGTATCCGACCAGATCACCGGATTTCGCCAGTTCCTGCAGAGGGTGGAACAGGATCAGCTGAATCGCCTCAACCCTTCCGCGCAAGCCCCATCGGATCTGGATCACCTTGTGCCCTACGCGATTGCTCTCGAGTTGAAGGACGCTTGGGGTGATCACTTGTCGCAGACCTTCTTCGCATCCACGGTTGTCGCAGAGGACTGATTTTTCCATCCCTCGCCGCTGAACACTGTTCTTTTGAGTTCTGGGCCAAGGTTCTGTTAAGCGAGCTTTAATCTCTGCGCGGATATGTACAGAGTGCGCTGCCCTGTTGCATCATGCGAACGCCCGTCAGTCATTCTCGAAGAGGAGACAATGGTGAGGAAAATTTTGTGGCCCGTCTTGTTTTTGTTCGTGGTCGGTTTCTCAAGTCCTAAGTCACAGGCCCAGGTGCCGGGGCCACTGAAGCTCGTTCAAACGATTCCACTGCCCGGCTTGAAGGACGGCGATTTCGATCACTTCCAAGTAGACACAGCGGGGCAACGTCTCTTCGTTGGCGCAGAGGAGAACTCGCTGGTTCCGGTGATTGATCTGCGCACGAACAAAGTCATCGGCAAGTTCGTTGGAGCGAAGGCGCCCCACTCGATGGGATACAACCCCGAGTCGAAGAAGCTTTACGTTGTGGACGATGGTGGCCCGAATCAGGTCGAGATTTTCGACAGCACATCGTACAAGCTGCTGGGTACGATCGCGATGGACGCGCACGCCGACGTCAGCATCTACGACCCGGAAAGCAAGCTTTTCTACGTAGGAAACGGCGGCCGGCAGGCCAAAGAAGAATACACTCTCATCAGCGTCGTGGACACCAAGACCGACAAGAAAATCGGCGACATCAAGATTGACGGCAACCGCATTGAGTCAATTCGTCTCGAGGAGAAAGGCCCGCGAATGTTCGTCAACGTGTACTACAAGGGTGTGGTAGCCGTTGTGGACCGCGCCAAAGAATCGGTAATCGCGAGTTGGGACTTCTCACGGGAAGGGAAAAATTTCGGCTCGATGGCCCTCGATGAAGCGGACCATCGCCTATTCGTTCATGCCCGCGACCCCGGAAAAGTTTTGGTCATCGACACCGAATCGGGGAAGCTCATTACGTCGCTGGTCTGCCAGGGCGACTACGATGACGCCATTTGGGATTCGGCAACTAGGCGCCTCTATCTCGTCGGTGCGCCGTTTCTCAAAGTATGGCAAAAGTCCGCGGACGGGGACCGTTACGACATCATCGGCCAGGTCCCGACCGCTTTCCATTCCATTACCGGGATATTGGTTCCGTCGCTAAACCGGCTCTTCATCGCAGTGAACCACCACGGCACGACGGACGCTGTCGTACAAGCGTATGAAGTCGTGCCGTAAATCGCGGAACCCAAACTTCCTGGGCGCCTGGCGTAGTGGCTTGTTGCTCTCACGACGACGGCGTATAGTTCGCGCCGTCAGCATAGTGTCTTGCGCCGTTTTTCTAGGAGGTTCCAAGATGTTCATCAAGTCGAGTCGCCTAGTCGTTGGCCTCTGTTTGTTCACGACCCTTATGGTCGCGACGTCGCCGGTCCGGCGTCCAAGTGTCGCCTCCCTGGCATTTGCAAAGCCTGCCGCGAGTGTCGCCGGTGTGGCGTACGTCACGACTGCCGATATTGACGCAGCTCTGCGGCAAATGCCGGCGAACGCCACAACTTACGACAAGCCGATCAAGACCGTCGACACCGGAGAATACAAAGTCACGATCGTCATTCTTCGGAGAGTACCGGGCAAGACGCCGGACAGCAGCCTGCTGCACGACAGGGTGACGGAGGTCTACCACATTTTGACGGGCTCCGGCACATTCGAGACTGGAGGCACGCTTGTGGACGGGAAACCCGTGGATCTTACGACGCAAGCGGCAGGCCCCAGTACAAGAGGCACAATCCAAGGAGGCGAGACGCGTCCGGTCGCGCCCGGTGACAACGTCGTGATTCCACCCGGCGTGCCGCACAGGTTCAGCCACATCGACGGGCCGATCACCTACCTCGTAACCCGCATCGAAGCGCCTCGCCCGTAAGCTCTGGCATTCCTCGGCGGCCAGTACATCTTTCCGGCGGTCTGCCAGCGCCTGCCCGTCCGGCAAGCGGGCAGCCCGCGCCTGTTGTGCGGCCGGGCGGATGCGAGATTAAGGTACCGCCGGGACGCCCGGCATCTTGAAAATATTGTTCCCGGCCTCATTACCCTTCGAATCCACGCCGCGGTCAAACGTGGTCCCATAGAGCGTCCCATCCTTGGCCCGAATCGGGCCTGCAACGGGAAGATCGCGGCTCGTCCGCTGCACATCGAAGAGCCTTTCCCCCTAACGTATAACTGGATTCGCGGCATTCAGTGCTTGCGCTGAATCAAACAGTGCGTCAAAAGCTCGTAGACTGAATTTCAGCAAGAGGCTGGGGACGGGAGGGCTCGAAGGGAGGCCCTAGTGGAACTTGATCTGTGACCGCGGGACAGCGGAAAGACCAAACCGTGGAAGGTTCTTCTATCCTAGTTTGTGGGCCAGCTCGTGGGCCGCGGCACGTGCAGAGTCATCAAGACGAGGACGCCGTCAATCGAGCTGAACCAGTGCGGCGTATTTTCGGGGACGATGATGAAGTCTCCTTTTGCAACCTTGCGCGAATCGCCGCCCTCAATTGCCGAACCCGTGAGGTTCGTCGCGTTGGTTCGAGTTTCTTTCACGAGTTTGCCGCCGGTTACCATCGTCGCGTTTCCATCGATCACGTAAAAGACTTCCGCCTCGCGTTCGTGCACAGCCGCGTTGCCGACGGAAGCTCGATACTCGAGATTTGCATTGTAGGGCGCAAGCTGGAGGATCGGCTCCGAAACGATCGGCTGGCCTTCTTTGCGCTCGCTCTTTGCCTTAGCAATGAGTGCGGCGACGTCCGCGGAAGAGGAAAAGGCCTTCATCGCCGGAGCAGCTGCTTGCGTGGACGCTTGCTGGCCCCCCGACACTGCGGGTGCCAGTGCAAGAATGAAGCTAATCAGCATTACGCGCATACAGACCTCCACTTTGTGTTTCGCGAGTTTCCGTGACCAGGAATTGCCGGCTCCGGTCTACAGGTCTGGCGCATCTTCAGACCGCGCGATCGGTGACCCTATCGGACCACTCGAGACTGGCCCGGGCGAAGACGAACCGGATTCAGGCTCGGCATCATGCTTGCGGCCGAATACGCGCGCGCCCCAGAGCTTCACATCTTCCATGTAAATGTAGAACACCGGAGTGAGGAAGAGCGTCACGAGCTGGGAAAACGCCAGCCCTCCGACGACCGACACCCCGAGAGGCCGCCGCGCTTCACCGCCCGCGCCAAGACCCAACGCTATTGGCAGCGTGCCCATCAATGCTGCCATCGTCGTCATCATGATGGGCCGGAAGCGAACCAGGCATCCCTGATAAATCGCCTCGGCGGGACTTTTACCTTCCTTCCGCTGCGCCTCAAGCGCAAAGTCGATCATCATAATCGCGTTTTTCTTCACAATGCCAATGAGCATCATGATGCCGACGAAGCCGTAGATGTCCAGGTTCATATCAAGGAGCGGCGATACCCAGCCTTTCGTCGCAGCCGTATGAAAGAGATACAGTGACAACAAGGCGCCAAAGCCCGCCGACGGCAGCCCGGATAGAATCGTGATGGGATGCAGGAAGCTCTCGTAGAGAATGCCGAGAATGATGTAAATCACAAGGATGGCCATCACGAGCAGGATGCCGAGGCCGCCAAGTGAGGACTGAAATGCCTGCGCATTTCCTTGGAACGTGGTCGTAGTTGTCGGTGGCAGGGCCTGCCTCGCCAAGTCATTAATTTCGTTGACTGCGTCTCCAATCGACGTGCCGGGCTTCAGGTTAAAAGAGATGGTCACCGCGGGCAGTTGTCCCAAGTGATTCACCGAAAGCGGTCCCAGCGTGGGCGTCAGCTTCGCCACGGCGCCGATAGGAACAAGCTGCCCGCTTGCGGTGGAGAAATTTTGCGATGATGTTGACGAGCGGATGTAGAGCGTTTCGAGCTTGTTTGCGTCCCGTTGAAATTCCGGTTCCAGCTCGAGGATGACCCAATACTGGTTATTCGGCGCAAAAATAGTAGAAATCTGACGCTGGCCATAGGCGGAGTAAATCGCGTCTTCGATCTGATTCACCGTGACGCCATACGAAGAAGCGGCGTCGCGGTCGATTTCCACGTTGATCTGCGGATTGCGGATTTGGAGATCGCTGCTGACGTCGGTTAATCCTGGGAGCACGCGCATCTTCGCGGTGAAATCCTGAGCCGAGCTGTAAAGCTCCGCCGTACTCGCGCTTTGTATCGTGAACTGGTACAGCGCCTTGCTTTGCAGGCCGCCGATGCGGATCGGCGGATCGTTCCGAAGGAACGTGGTGATCCCGGGCACCACAGCGAGCTTGGGGCGCAATTCGTTGATGAGCTGGTCGACCTGCGCACGCTCCGCTCGCGGCTTCAAGCGAATGTTCAGCCCGCCCTGATTCAGGGTCCGTCCGCCCGACCCGATCGATGACAATACGTAAGCGACTGCCGGATCTTTTATCAGGATCTCGCAGATTTGTTGCTGGTGCGCCACCATCGCGTCGAACGAAATGCCCTCAATCGCTTCCGTGGTTCCGTTGATGGTGTCGATGTCTTCGCTCGGGAGAAATCCCTTCGGAATAATGACAGCGAGGTAGTACGTGCCGACCGCCAGGGCCGCCGAGAACATCATCGTGGCCAGCTTGTGGCGGAGCGAAATCTGGAGACAGCGGTCGTAGGCCCTCTCGAGCTTCACCTGCAGGGACTCAAAAAAGTTGAAGAGCCGGCCGTGCTTTACCTCGTGGTGCGGTTTCAGGAAGCGGCTGCAAAGCATTGGCGTCAGCGTCAGGGACACAAATCCTGACACGAGAATGGCGGCCATGATCGTCACGGCGAACTCGTGCAACAGCCGCCCGAGAACTCCTCCCATGAACATCACCGGGATAAACACGGCCGAAAGCGAAAGAGTCATCGAAAGAATCGTGAATCCGATTTCTCCCGAGCCGTTGATCGCGGCCTGCATTACGCCTTCTCCGTGCTCCATGTGACGCACGATGTTTTCGAGCATCACGATCGCGTCATCCACGACGAAGCCCACTGAGAGAGTCAGCGCCATCAGGGAAAGGTTGTCGATCGAATAGCCGCACAGGTACATCACGGCGAACGTGCCGATGAGCGAGAAGGGAAGCGCAAGACTCGGAATAGCCGTTGCCGACACGTTCCTCAGGAACAAGAAAATGACCATGATTACAAGGAACAGAGCCAACTCGAGTGTGAACTTCACATCGTCCACCGAGTTACGAATTGTGATCGAACGGTCGAACAGCACGCGCATGTTCACGGATGGAGGCAGTGTCGCCTGCAGCCGGGGGAGCATAGCCTTGATACCGTCGACCACCTGCACGGCATTGGTGCCAGGCTGTTTGAAAATAACCATCGGGATGGCGGACACGCCCTGCGGCGTATTCGCGTCGTAGAAGAAGTTCACGTTCTTGTCGTTTTGCACGCTGTCGATGACGCGTCCCAAGTCAGACAGCCGGACCGGGGAGCCGTTGCGGTAAGCAACGATCAGCTTGGAATAGTCCGCAGCGTTGTAGAGCTGACCCTGGGTCTGCACCGTCGGCGCGCGCTGCGGGCCCCAGATCGTGCCCGTCGGAAGGTTTACGTTGCCGTTCGTCAGGGCGTTCTCGACGTCGTCAATACCGATGTGGCGGATCGAAAGCGCCTGGGGATCCAATTGAATGTGGGGGGCGTATTTGAACTGCCCGTAAATCTGCACGACGGCAACGCCATTCACGGTGGAGACGCTAGGAGCGATGAACGTTTCGGCATACTCATCCACAGCCGAAACTGGCAGCGTGTCCGAGGTAAGAGCTATGAAGAGGACAGGGTAGTCGGCCGGATTCTGCCGATAGTAGGCGGGTGGCGACGGCATGTTTGGCGGCAACTGTCGCGCCGCTTGAGCAATCGCGGCTTGCACGTCTTCCGCGGCGCCATCGAGATTGCGATCGAGGCTGAACTGCAACACAATCGAGGTCGCGCCCACCCGGTTTGAGGAAACCATGGAATCCAGGCCGGCGATATTGGAGAACTGCTTTTCCAGCGGCAGGGCCACAGCCGAGGCCATTGTGTCCGGATTCGCGCCGGGCACGTTCGCATAAACGTTGATCGTGGGGTAGTCTACGTTCGGCAGATCGCTGACGGGCAGAATCCGATAACTTGCAAGGCCAAAGAGCAGGATGGCCAGCATCACCAGCGTGGTCGCGATCGGCCGTTGAATGAATCTTTCTGGGATGCTCATGCCCTGCTCCAGTGAAATCCGGTCAACATTTAACGGCGGGCTCCAAGTAGAGCCCGCACCCGTACGCTATTTCGCCGTGGGACTACCTGGGGCACCTGCAGGTGGGGGATCTGCGCCCGCGCCTCGATGTGCTGTCGAACCCGCTTGGGGGCTCGGGCGGCCTGCTGCCTCAACTGCCGGTCCCGCGTCGGCGTTCTTGATTTCGATCTTCGCGCCGGGCACCAAGTTGATTTGGCCATCGGTCACGATGACCTCGCCGGAATGAAGCCCTTTGTCCACCACGGTTTCGTTTTCAATTGTTCTGTTCGGCACCACCGTGCGCTGTTCAACGGTGTTGCTCGGCTTCACCACATACACGTACGAGCCCTGCTGCGTAGAGACAATGGCATGCGCCGGCACCACCGTGGCGTTCGGTTGCTGTGACAGCGTAAGCAAAACGCTAACGTACAAGCCCGGCCAGAGCCGATTCTGGGGATTGTCGAAAGTCCCTCGCAGGTGGATCGTGCCGGTCGTGGAATCCACGATGTTGTCCACGAACGTTAATGTGCCTTGGATCGGCCGGTCCAGGGCCTGCGGTATCGTCACCGCGACGCGGAGCGCGCGCCGGTCCACGTCTTCCTTGATATCCGGCCAGTATTGCTGCGGCACCGTGAAGTTCACATAAATGGGGTTCACCTGGTTGATCACGACAATTGGCACGTCCGCCACTTTAACCAGATTGCCCGGTTTCACCATGATGGTACCGGTGCGGCCATCAATCGGTGAACTGATCGTGCAATATTCAAGATTGAGTTCGGCCGTCTTGACCGCGGCTTCGTCGGCGTTCAGGACAGCGTCCGCTGCGTCCGCCGCGCTTGTCATGGACTCAACCTGCTCCGCCGGCACAATCCCTTGGTCGAAGAGGGTCTTGTAACGCTGTGCCTGGGTGCGATTGTACGCTCCAGTGGCCTTGTCACGCGCGAGCGTGGCCTTCGCCTGCGCAAGAGCCGCCTCATACGGCCTTGGGTCAATCGTAAGCAGCACCTGTCCTTTGGTGACGAAGTCGCCCTCTTTGAAACGAATACTCTGTACCTCACCCGCAACTTGCGCCCGAATCGAGACCGTGGAAATCGCCTCCACATTTCCTACGGCGATGACCTCGACCGGCATCATCTTTTGAGTGACCTTGGCGACACTTACCGGGGTGGGCGGGCGCGCGGGCGGAGCGGCCTGCTGCTTTGCGCAACTAGAGACTAGCGGAGTCAACGCGACCACGCTGGTGGCAGCGACCATCCATCGGTTCCCAGACCTGGGCGATCCTAAGTTCTTATGAGACCGAATCATAGATTAGACGACCACCTATCAAAACCTGCCAAACTAGAGCATTATCCCCGACCTTACTCGATTCTGTGTAGTGTTCGACGCCTGCCAGTCAGCCCCGGTTTCAACCCTGAGCGCGCCGGTTACCCGGGCCAAAATCACCGCAATACCTTACTCCAGCTTTGGTGGGCGGTATACATGGGTGTTCTCGATGTGGTTTTTCGACAGCGCACCACAAAGTCATGTTCAAGTCGGCAGCTGGGATCATATCGGACTCGTGGCTTTTGGTGGTTAAGCGGAGTAACTCTTTCGGACTCGGGTGCGCGCCTCAGCGCACAGTGCAACCTCAGCGTTCTATCATTGGATAATGGATGAGGGAGCAGATTAATACGGTATGGAGAGCTGGCGGCGTTCGATAGCAGTTTACAGTAATAAGCGCGTTTTGCTGGTCCTGTTGATGGGCTTCGCTAGTGGGCTGCCCTTCCTGCTGACCTACACGACCCTTTCCGCTTGGCTCGCGACCGAGGGCGTGCGACGCGCTGCAATCGGCGCATTTGCCATAGTCGGCACGCCATACGCGTTCAAGTTCGCGTGGTCGCCCCTCATTGACCGACTGCCGCCGCCACTGCCATTGGGGCGGAGGCGCGGCTGGGGAGTCACGATCCAGCTTGCGCTTGTCGCGGCGATAGTCAGCTTAGGGCTGCAGGATCCACACCGCCACCTTGTGCGCATGGCCGTGCTGGCGTTCGTCGTGACTTTTCTTTCCGCGAGCCAGGACATCGTGATTGACGCCTGGCGCATTGAAATTCTTCCGCTCGACTTACAAGGGCCGGGTGCAGGGATGATTCAGTCCGGCTATCGACTTGCCATGTTGACATCTGGAGCTGGCGCGCTCGTGATCGCCGCCCGAGCCGGTTGGTTCGCCGCGTACGCCACGATGGCGGCACTACTTGCTGTGGGAGTTCTCGTGTTCCTGTTCGGTCCGGAGCCGCCCGTCCCGCTCGAAAATGACCGGTTTCACCACGGCGCAGCAAAGCTCGGCGGATGGCATGCGGTTCGTTCCTGGTTCTCAACGGCTTTGATCGGACCATTTGCTGATTTCATGCGTCGGCCGCTTTGGCTTGTGATTCTTATTTTTGTTGTCGGCTACAAGCTCGGCGAAGCAATGGCGGCCGTGATGGCGACGCCTCTCTACATCTCTCTTGGTTTTTCGCTCGACGAGCTCGCTGCTGTTTCAAAGGTGGTCGCACTCTTCGCGACGGTGATCGGCGCGCTCGCTGGCGGCGTGGTGACGGCGCGATTCGGCCTCCTGCGATCGCTCCTGATTTGCGGCGTGCTGCAGTCAGCGGGGAACTTGTTCTACGTGCTGCAAGCCGTAGGCGGTCATCGGATTGGGTATCTGGCGCTTTGCGTGGCTGCGGAAAATCTTACCGGCGCGATGGCGGGAGCAGCGCTCATAGGCTATCTCTCCAGCTTGTGCTCACCCGCATTTACGGCCACTCAATTTGCACTGCTCTCTTCAGTCGCGTCCATGGGGCGAACTCTGGTGGCGTCATCGGGCGGCGTAATCGCCGAGCGATTTGGTTGGGTGCCATTTTTCCTTTTGACCACCGTCGCAACAATTCCCGCGCTGGCCCTGCTTGTCTGGATCTCCCGTCGCGATGTTAAGCCATCAAACGAAAATGCCCCGCTGCCTGATTTGAGGACGGCTGAACGGTAGCAAAGGCGTTGGGAGAAGTGCCCGCACGCGGCCGCCATCAATCGCACAGGTCCTCATCAAGCTGGCACAAATCACGCCAAAGCAGCCTCGAAGAAGCTCGACAAGGTCAACCGAACGAAGTACGGTATCAAGGCTTAGGGCCCGTAGCTCAATGGTGGAGCGTGGGACTCATAATCCCTTGGTTCCAGGTTCGAATCCTGGCGGGCCCACCGGTTGCTATTCTTATGCAACTCGCGTTTTGGTTTCGGCGTGGACCCAAGGCTTGTTAGGGCACGGGCTCACTTTGATTGCGCTCTCATAAATGCGATCCTGGCATAGGGGTGTTCAGTGCGCTCTCTCTGTCGAACAAGTGCCTTTTTCGACCCCTCTGCCGTGCGTGACTCGCCATCCGGGAGCCTGGGCGGCTAGACTTGTTGTTTAGCATTGCAGCGTAGCGAGTCGGGTCCAATCTCCATGATTTGGACGGTTTGGTAGCTGAATGGACGTTCTCCAAAAGCTCTTTGAACAACATTTTCATTCACCGGTCGGGCGAGTTGAGCCCCTCCAGGGCCAACTTGGCGGTTCGGAGCGTAAGATCGTCCGGCTTGCCAACGGGGGACTCAGCGCGATTGGCGTCCTGTACGATGTACGCGAAGAAAACGCCGCCTTCCTCGAATTTTCCCGGCATTTTCGCAGGCATGGTTTGCCGGTACCAGAAATATATGCGGAGGATTTGAGCCAAGGGGCTTATCTTGAAGAAGATCTGGGGGATGTAACCCTCTTCGAGTTTCTCTCGAAAAATCGCGCTGGTGAAAATGTTGCCCCGATGGCGGTTGAAGCATACCGTAAAGCTGTGGCGGTGCTGCCACGCTTTCAGATCGAAGCGGGCCGCGATTTGAACTATGAAGTTTGCTACCCACGTTCTGCCTTCGATGCGCAGTCCATCACCTGGGATTTGAATTATTTCAAGTACTACTTCCTGAAGCTTGCCGGTATCCCTTTCAGCGAACAATCCCTGGAAGATGATTTCGCTCGGTTGACGAGTTTCCTGTTGAGCGCAAACCTCGATTACTTCCTCTATCGGGATTTTCAGTCCCGCAACATCATGTTGCGCGACGGCCATCCATTCTTTTTAGACTATCAAGGCGGACGCAAAGGCGCGCTGCAATATGACATCGCCGCTCTTTTGTACGATGCCAAGGCCGATCTGCCGCCAGACTTGCGCCAGCAACTGCTCGATAGCTACATCGATCGCCTAGCCGATTTCACTGACCTTAAGCGCGAAGCCTTCATGCGCCACTACTACGCCTACGTTTACGTCCGCATCATGCAGGCGCTGGGCGCGTACGGATTCCGCGGCTTTTATGAGCGCAAGGCCCATTTTCTGCAAAGCGTGCCATACGCACTGAAAAACGTGCGCTGGCTGCTTGAGCATGTCGAGCTGCCCATTGCGCTGCCGGCGCTTATGCACGCTTTCGAAGGCATTTTGGCCTCAGAGAAATTGCAGCGTCTGGCTGCCAAGGAAGATTCTCTGACGGCCGAGGATGACTCTTTGATCGTACGGATTTTTAGTTTTTCATATCGCAGGGGTGTGCCGGCCGACGAGACCGGGCACGGCGGTGGATTCGTTTTCGATACCCGCGCCATACCGAATCCGGGGCGCGAAGAGAAATTCAAGAATCTCACGGGTAAGGACGCCCCGGTAATCGACTATCTCAACCGGCAGGAATGCGCACATAAGTTTCTCGCCAGCGCGACATCGCTGGTAGACGCCAGCGTAAGCGCTTATCGGCGTCGCGGCTTTACGAGCTTGACCGTATCGTTCGGCTGCACGGGCGGCCAGCATCGCTCGGTTTATTTCGCAGAACAATTGGCGGAACGTTTGAGGGCCAGGAATGGGGTAGAGGTGGTGGTGCGGCATCTCGAATTGGAGAATAGGAACAGGTGAAAGCGATGATTTTGGCCGCCGGCCTTGGTACACGCTTGCGGCCACTCACCGACCATTGCCCCAAGGCGCTGGTGGAAGTCGCTGGCCGCACCATGCTCGAGATCACGCTCTCGCGCCTGCGAGCTTTTGGCATACGCGAGGTTATTATCAATGTGCATCACTTCGCCGACATGATTCTTGATTATCTGAAAGCGAACGATAACTTCGGCATGCGAATTGAAGTGTCGCGCGAGGAGATCCTCCTCGATACCGGTGGCGGCCTGAAAAAGGCCTCCTACTTTTTCCACGAGGATTCCAACGGTATCGAAACGCCCTTTATTTTGCACAATGTCGACGTCATTAGCACAATTGATCTACGGCACATGGCGCAATTTCATACTGAGAATCACGCGCTCGCCACTGTGGCAGTACAAGATCGGGCCACATCCCGATACCTGCTCTTCGACCAGCAGCTTCAGCTCTGCGGCCGCCGATCAGGGCACGATCAGAAGGATGAACTGGCTCGATCTTCACCACCAGCGCAGGCGCTGGCTTTTTCCGGCATCCACATCATTTCTCCTCGCCTTTTTGCGATGATGATTGAAGAGGGCGTGTTTTCCATCATCACGACCTATCTGCGTCTCGCTGCCTGCGGGGAAAGAATCCTGGCCTTTCGCGCCGATGATTATTATTGGCGCGATCTGGGCAGGCCGGACGATCTACGCCAAGCCGCTCAAGATATCAGAGAAAAAGTTCTTCTGTAGAATGTATCGGACCTAAGGTTAATCCAGGCAATGGCCAGCAGGTTTTCGTGACAGGATCGAACAGCGGTTTGGCGGGCACTCAGAGCTCAGGATCGTCGATCGGCTTAAGCCTTCGTTAATGCACCCCCAAATAGGATGCTCGAACTGGAGACATGAAATGAAAAAGATCCCCGGTCTAGCCGTGATTGCCTGCGCACTTTTCGTTTTGAGAGCGCGTGCGCAGCAACTGTCGAGCCAGCAACTGCCCATGATGCACATGTCTGGAATCCTCAGGCTCGCCGAGACGATCCCTGTTCCGACCGATGGCTACATGGACCGGCTTGCAGTCGACGTGAAAGGCCAGCGCCTATTCATTTGCGGGGAGGCGGCAAAGAGCCTGTTCGTTGTTGACCTGCGCGCCGGTAAAGTCGTCCACGAGACCAAGGGCCTCCCGGCCATGGCCAAGAAAGTGTTCTATCTGCCGGACGCGAATGAAATCTGGGCGACGCTCACAAATAGCAGCGTAGTGGTCTTCAGTGGGAGTACGTACGAAGTCACCAAGACCGTCGAGCTTTCTGCCTATGGCGATCCAAATCGCGGAGCCGACAACGCCGCCTACGACCCGAATGCGCATCTGCTTTATGCCGGAGTGGAGTCTTTCGTCTCTGGAAATTTTGTCGAGATGGGCGGCGGCGGTGCTCACACGGCTGAGAATGCCTCGATCGAAATTGTAGATACAAAAACCGCGAAGTTAATAGGCAGCATAAAGTTGCCCGGCGGCGATCCCTCAGGCATCGCGCTCGACGCTTCGGCAAACAGAATGTACGTCGCGATGGGAGACGTCATCGCCGGCGAAAGCCACACCGAGGTCCTTGACCTCGAAAAGCGCGCAGTCATCGGCGAATGGCCCATCACCGGAGGGCCGGTACCGCACGTTGCCGCTCTCGACGCAGCGCACCACAGATTATTTGTCGGCAGCAGAATGAAGCCGCACGAAGGAGAAATCGGCGGCGGACATCAGCATGAGCCCGGTAAGCTCGTCATCATGGACACTGAGACCGGGAAAGTGGTGCAAGCGCTGGACAGTGTGGGCGGCGCCGACAATCTCGACTTCGATCCAGCCACGGGGCGTATCTACTTTACGGGGACGACAGGCACAGTCGCCGTGTTTCACGAAATTGATCCGGACCATTTCGAGCTTCTCGGAAAAGTTCCGACCGGCGCGTTAGCGAAGAGCGGCCTGTGGGTGCCGGAATTGAAGCGGTTCTACTCGGCTGTTCCGAAGCACTACGTTCTCACGCCTCCGCGCGCGACGCATGACCTACAGGGCGACCTGCGCAAAGAGTTGGCCCTTACGGAAGGCGGGACACAGGGAAAAAACGTCCCGATTCTCTCCAATCTGATCGTCGAAGACGCTCACGTCATGGTGTTCGACTACGTGCCGTGACGGTCCACGGGCAAGCCCGCTTCCCATTCTTCCGCGTCCTCTGAGCCTCCTGTGTGACCTTTGTGTTTCGTCTTTTTACGCTTCATTTTCCTGTGTTTACCAACGAGAGCGGCCTTGAAGCTTCAACGTGGCAGACCGAGACCCTTAGCAGAGAGCACACAAAGAACTCAAAGTTCACAATGAGACAAGGCCGGATCCGTTGCCGCTATGTTTTTGCGGCGTGTTCGACGGGCGCACCGGCCGGCGCGGCCGCCGCATGCGGCGCCTTCGGAATGATGATCCATGCAAGCACGTACGCCACGATTCCGCCGACGAACCCGCCCGGGCAAATGGATAGGATTACCCAAACGAGCCGTACGACAGTAGGGTCGACGTTGAAATACTCTCCAAGGCCCCCGCACACGCCGGCGATTTTCGAGTCTGTGGCGGAACGCATCAACCGCCGGTGCGGCGTCCCCGAATTCTGTCGCGCGCCGCAATAGGAACAATAGGCCGAGTATTCGGCAATTTCTCTTTTACATTTTGCGCAGGTCATCTTGTGTCCCTCCGATCCATTAGACTCGCAATCCGTCGAAATCGCTCACACGCGTCCCAGCTCGCTACATGCCACTCCGCGAGAGCTCCGCTTCCTCTATGCACTACGTATTCTCTGTGCCCTTTGTATCATCACTTCATGCCGCCTTTTGCGCATGCTTTGCAGGCACATTGGCCAACAGCACGGTGAGTCCTTCGGCTGCTGTGGGATGCGTGAAGATGGCGTCCTGAAGCAGCGTGTACGGTAGCCCTCCTAGCATCGCAGTTTGAACGGTCGCCATCAATTCGCTGGCTTCGGTTCCGAAGCACGTAAAGCCCAGGATGCGATCGCTATCCGCTGCGATCAGCATCTTCATGAAGCCGCGCGTTTCGGAGAGCGTTCGCATGCGCAAAACCGACGCCATGGGAGTTTTGACCAGGCGATAACCAATGCCACGAGCTTTGGCCTCGGATTCGTCCATTCCCACACGAGCAAGTTCCGGGTCGGTGAACACGCAGTAGGGCACCAGCCGATTTCGCGTGGTGCGATGGCCGCCGTTCAAGTTGTCCCGAACGATGCGAAAATCGTCGAAGGCAACGTGGGTGAAGATCGGGCTGCCCGCGCAATCGCCCATCGCCCAAACGTTGGGTGCTGTGGTTTCGAGCCGCTCGTTGACCTTCACATAGCCTTTTGCGTCCAGCTCAATCCCAGCTTCTTGCAAACCAATGCCGGCGGTATTTGCAATCCGGCCGGTCGCAACCAGCAGGTCTGAGCCTTCGAGCCAACGCTCTCCGCTGCTGTCTTCGATGCGGAGCCTGATGTGTTCACCCGAGCGTCCCTCTACACCACGGACCTTTGTTCTCAGCAGTACTTCGATTCCTTCGCTTTGGAACAACTCCAGCAGCGCCGCACCGACATCGGCGTCCTCCCGGCTGGCGATCTGGTCTCCCCTCTCGATCATGGTTACCCGCGCGCCAAAGCGGCGCATCGCCTGCGCCAGCTCGAGTCCCACATAACCGCCGCCCAGCACGATCAGGTGCTCCGGCAGGCGGTCAAGTTCTAGAGCCTCGACGTGCGTCATTGGTTCAGAGGGTGCAAGTCCCGGAATATCCGGCATTGCCGCGTGGCTCCCCAGATTAAGGAATACACGGTCGCCTGCGAGGATGCGCGTGCCGCCGTCATTTAGAGAGACTTCGACCGTTCGCGGAGCGATGAACCGGGCTGTACCCATGATGAGTTCCGCGCCGCTGGCCTTATAACGATCGAGATGGGTCTCGATGAATCCTCGAACCATCTCCTGCTTTCGACGTTGCACACCGGCCATGTTTACGGCTAGCGATCCGAAGTCCAGGCCAAACTCGGCTCCGCGCCTTGCGAGCGAAGCAACTTTGGCGCTATGGATGATGTTCTTGCTTGGGAGGCAGGCGATGTTCGGGCAGGATCCGCCGATCAATTTCCGTTCCACAACAGCGGTGCGATGGCCAGCCTTGGCCATTGTCCATGCCATGTATTTGCCGGCTTCTCCACTCCCGATGATCAGGATCTCGTAAGATTCGGCCTGAGGCATAGCGATTGTCCTTTCTCGGGAGAACTGGAGGCATCTTCCGAGTTTCCCCTGGAGGTATGCGTGAGGTTTTTGGGCCAGAGCGAAAACTGTCCAGCGGTTAGAGGATACTCCAAAGTCTACTCCGCGTCGCCAACCGCTCCGTTGGTTGCCCCGCTACGGTGGCGGCCCGGAAGGGTCCGCTGACGGAGCCGGCGCCATCATACCCTGAGCGGCCACGAGCTCGCGGGCCGAGCCGCGCATCGCAGGCCACCTGCGTAGGAAGGCCAGACCTGCGACAAAACTGGCTAGGCCACCGATCGCCACCGTCACGGGCGCGCCAATGTGATCCGCAGTCGCGCCAGCAAGCAGCGAGCCAAGCGGCGCCATCCCTAGGAACATCATGGAATACAGTGACATCATTCGCCCGCGAAGCTGGTCCGGAACCATCGCCTGAATGAGCGTGTTGATGGCCGTGAACTGCATCATCATCGCGAATCCGGACAGAACCAGTATAACCAGCGAGAGCCAATACCATCTTGACGCGCTGAAGAGAACCAGCGACACGCCCAGCCCGGCCGCCGAATAGCCCGCGACGTTGCCAAGTCCGCGCAACTGCTGCCGCATCGCAATGGCCAGCGCGCCGGCCATCGCTCCGAGCCCTACTGCGCCCATCAGCGTTCCGTACGCTCCGGCCCCGCCGCCCAAAATTCGCCCCGCAAAGATCGGCATCAGCACGGTAAACGGCAGCGCCATAAAACTCACGACGGCGATAAGCTCGAGCAGCGCTCGAATTGGCTTCGTGTGCCGCGCGAAGTTGAATCCTTCGCGCAGCTTTTCCAAAGGCGAACTGCCATCGTGAACCGCCGTCGACTTCTCGATGCGCATCATGAATAGGCCAGCAATCACGGCGAAATAGCTCACGCCGTTGAGCAGGAAGCACCAGCCCTCCCCGACGAGCGCAACTACAATGCCCGCAATCGCAGGCCCGGCGACCCGCGCGCCGTTGAACATCGACGAGTTGAGCGCGATCGCGTTGAGCAAATCCTCGCGCCCCACCATCTCAATCAAAAATGATTGCCGCGCGGGCACGTCGAACGCGTTCACCGTACCGAGCAGCGTGGCGAGAGTGATGATCTCCCAAACGCGAATGCGGCCCGAGAGCGTAAGCGCCGCGAGCGTGAACGCCAGCATCATGGACGACGTCTGCGTAGCGATGACAACGCTACGCCGCGGCCAGCGGTCAGCGGCGAGCCCGGCAACAGGTGAGAGCAGGAAGATCGGGATCTGCCCCACGAATCCGAGCACGCCGAGCAGCACCGACGATCCCGTCAGCCGGTAGATGAGCCACGCCTCGGCCACGGTCTGCATCCACGTGCCGACCAGCGAAATAATCTGTCCGCCGAAAAAAAGTTGGAAGTTGCGATGCTTCAGCGCGCGGAACATCACCGCTGCCCGCCCCTGCGCAACGGTGCCTGGTGCGCTGGCTGCCGGTTGGAGTTCTGTCGTTGTGGGAGAAGAGTTCGACACTTAGAGCCCGCCGCAATCGGGTGCGGCTCCGCTGGGAGCCCACCCTCGCATTCACATTGTAACGCACGCCACACGCGCGCAGAAAACGCGGGCGCGACCTCAGCCCGTCTACAATTTTCTGGAGCGACGTTTAATTGAAACGCTGTAGTTCAAACCACGCATGGTTCTGAGAGTATAAGGCTGCAAACCCTCGCCCTGGGTAGGCAGGAACAGCTATGGACGGAAAGAATCTATGGCATCAACAACTTAAGCTTCAAGAAGATTCCCGCGGGATCCGGTTCGGTTTCATTTCCACGGAATTGGACCTCGCTATCACATTTTGCGAAGTCGCACTGGGAACTCGAAATCACGAGAAATTCGAGCGGAACGTCGCAAATGCGCAGAGAGCCTACGTCGCAGCAAGGCATTTCATAGACGACAGGGATTTGACCGTTTTCGAGCGAGACAGAATCCGGGAACAGGTAATTCACTTGGACGAATTGCTGGGACAACTGAATGGCGATACCGGACGGGTAAAACCCGCCGCCTCAGATTCCTAAGCTGCCGCCTCACTCAGCGGTGCGACGCATCCATCCCCAAGCGAAACCCCGCGCTCCCTCGATCAGATCGTGAGCCAGTACTTGGTTCGGGCGGCCTCGCGCAAAGTCGGTGGCGCAAACGTTCCGGGAACGCCGTTCCATGCAGTAACGATTTGGTGTATATTTCTCGTCAGCCGACGGGTGCGGGCTCCGCTTTGAGCCCGCCACAAGGGTTGGCCCGAAGGAAAACCGAATAGCGGTCGTCGTCGCATTTTCAATCTGTAGTGGCGGTTAGCGCGAACGCAAAGCCGTCCGGATGTTTGCGAAATCTCGGTAAACGAGGGAGCCATGCGAACAAAGTTGTTCCTGTTGATGGTTGCGCTGGGCATGACCTTTACGGCCGCCAAAGCGGCGCCCAATTCCGCGGCGGAAGCGCTAGGGCCTTCGGTGCTTGCCGGACAGGTAACCTCGCAAGAAGAGGGCCCGATGGAAGGCGTCGTAGTCAGCGCCAAGAAGGACGGCTCGACGATCACCGTCAGTGTGATCAGCGATAAGCAGGGCCGTTACAGCTTCCCTGCGAGCCGGCTCGAGCCTGGCCACTACAGTCTGAAGATTCGCGCCGTCGGCTACAACCTCGAAGCTCCCGCGACGGCCGACCTTGCCGGGCAGAAAACAACCACGACGGACCTCAAGCTGGTCAAGGCGAAGAACCTCGTTCCTCAGATGACCAACGCGGAATGGCTGATGAGCATGAGCGGCACCGACGACCAGAAATCGTTCCTGCTGAACTGCGTGAGCTGTCACACCCTCGAGCGTATCGTCCGGTCCACGCACGACGCCGACGAATTTACGCAGGTCATCCATCGCATGATGGGATACGCCCAGGTGAGCCAGCCCATCAAGCCGCAGGTGCGCAAGGAAGAAAATCGCGGCGGGCCTCCCGAGAGCTATCGCAAGCAGGCTGAATTTCTCTCGACGGTGAATCTCAGTGGGTCGCCGCAGTGGGACTACCAGCTCAAGACCCTGCCCCGCCCGACGGGCAAAGCGACTCACGTAATCATCACGGAATACGATCTGCCGCGTCCGACCGTCGAGCCGCATGACGTGATCGTCGACGAGCACGGCATGGCCTGGTACTCCGATTTCGGCGAATTGTTTATCGGCAAGCTCGATCCGAAAACCGGAGCCGTCAAGGAATATCCCGTGCCTGAGCTGAAGCCCGGCTACCCGCAGGGTCTGCTCGACATCGAGGAAGACAAGGCCGGAAATTTCTGGGCCGGCATGATGTACCAAGGCGCCCTCGCAAAGTTCGACCCGAAGACGGAGCAGTTGAAAACCTTCAGTCTGCCTGCCGAATACAACGACAACGCGGCGCAGCCCAACATGCTCGGTATGCGATACGACGTGGATGGCAAAATCTGGACGGACAGTGCCGGGCACTACGACATTTTCCGGCTAGACGTCAAAACGGGCACGTATGAACGATTCGAGCCGATGAAACATCTCCCCGACAGCCGAATGGGTTCGGTCTACGGCATCGACTCCGATTCACACAATAATTTGTACTTCACCGATTTCGCCACCGATTACATCGGCAAGATTGACGCAAAGACAGGAAACGTCTCCTGGGTCCAGACGCCAACTGCGAATTCTCGTCCGCGTCGCATCCGGGTGGATTCACAGGACCGCGCCTTCTTCGGCGAATATCGCGGCAACAAGATAGGCATGCTCGATCCCGAAACCCAGAAGATTACGGAATGGGCTTTGCCGACTCCGTGGTCGGGCCCGTACTACGTGACCTGGGATAAGAGCGGCAACTTGTATACCGGAGGCATGACGACGGATCGCCTCGAAAAGCTCGACCCGAAGACAGGCGAAGTCATCGAGTACCTCATGCCCAAAGACACCAACATGCGCCGCGTCTTCGCCGACAACTCCACCACGCCCGCTACCATCTGGACCGGAAGCAACCACGGCGCCGCCATCGTGAAAATAGAGCCGCTCGATTAGCGTCGAAAACCGGCAATAGCTACTCAACCACTCGGTTCCCGCTGTTCAGGCTAGGGATCGAGTGGTTTGTTTTTGTGGGCAGGTTGGTACGCGTGGTTCCCGTCTGGGCTGCACTGAGGCATCTATCCTCGGTTCGACCGATTGTGCCTTGGCCAACTTCCGTGCTGCAATGTTCGAGAGAAAACTCCTTCGAGGGACGCAATGGCCCATCGCGTTTGCCCCTGGTGGCTGGGATATTGTCTCGTTTGCCCGCTGCGCCGCCGCGCTCAGGACCCGGCCGCGATTCTGGCCCCATACATTCACGAAGGAATGACCGTTCTGGAGCCCGGCTCGGGCATGGGCTTCTTTACGCTGGAGTTGGCTCGCCAAGTGGGAACTTCCGGCCGCGTCATCGCGGTCGATATCCAACCGAAAATGCTGGACCGGCTAAAACGCCGCGCCGCCAAGATCGGCCTGCAAGGCCGCCTGGAAGCCCGTGTTGCGTCCCCCCGACTCGATGGGCATCTCAGACCTGCGCAGCTCGGTGGACTTCACGCTGGCCTTTGCTGTGGTGCACGAATTTCCGAATGCCGCCCGCTTATTCGCCGAAGTCGCAGCAGCCTCCAAACCAGGCGCCACCCTTCTGTTCGCCGAACCCGCGGGCCACGTAAAAACGCCTGAATTCGAGTCCGAACTGAGGGGTGCGCTTCAAGCCGGTTTTAGCGTCGCTGACCGTTCGGCGATCAAGCGGAGCCACGCCGCGTTACTAAGGAAAAATTGAGGGACGGGTGGCCCGAGTTTTGAATGATTTTGAACTTTCGGGTGCCGCATCCTTGCGATTTTCAAGGGTGCGGTTTTTCTCTTACTCACGGCACATTCTTCTCCAGCCAGTCCATGAAAAATTTGGAAATTTGTGCGCTGTTTTTTTCGGACATGAACTGGTGGCCGTTGCCGCGGATTCCGACCTCTTCGAGGTTCACATAAGTAGTCTTCACGCCGGCCTGATTGAGCCACTTGGCCGTGCAGTGTGCGTAAGGACGGTGATAGCTGGCTTCGCCTGACACGTTGAGCACAGGGATGCTCTCCAGGTGAACGAGCTTGTGCGCCGGCTCTTTCTGACTCCAGCAGGGAATTAAGTCCGGCCCGTCCGCCTTCTCCTGGCGAACGGGCTGCAATTCGGCGGGTTCCTTGATCGGCGGATCGTAAGTCATCGGCAGATTCGTCAAGCCCCACAGGCGCCCTGGCCCTGACGCGCCTCTTTCCGCGTTTTCGATCGGGGGCGAGACCGGCTCCGCCGCAATAATCGCCTTCACGAGCTTCGGCCGCGCATCCGCGACCAGCCAGCCCGAGGGCGCCACTCCCGAGTGCAGCAGCAAGATGACCGGCGAATGAATCAGGTCCACGAGTTCGACGATGTCGTCCGCGGTCAGCTGCTCCATGTCCTTGCCTGTGGGGCTTTGCGTGTCCGTCTTCGCAAAATAGTCAAAAACCGGGTCGCCCATTTTTCCTTTGTTCGGACCATCACCAGGCCACTGAGTATGCTTCCCAGTTTGTGGCCAGCTACTTTGCGGCGTCTGCGGCGGTCGCCCACTCGACCAGACTTCTTCCATCAGCGGGCCCGAACGCGGCGGGTTCAGCCCGCCATCTAGCCCTGGGACGTAAGCCGAGCGCCCGCGCGCCGGAAGGTCCATCATGTAAATCGTGTAGCCTCGGTTCACGAAGTCGTACGCCCAACCCGGGCGCCCGTCCGGCGTTTGCAGCAGCGCGACGTTGGTTTCTCCGCCTCCCGACTGAATGAACAGGATCGGATATTTGTACCGGATCTTTTTCGGCACCCACGTCTCGACATACATCGCGCCCCGCATCACTTCCTCGCCCGGTTTTCCGGCCCATTTGCCGCCTACATAGAAATGTCCCTGCCGCGCGATATTCGCCGTGGAAAATGTGGGCACCGACGTCAGCGGAGGAACGACCGGAGCGTCCTTTGCCGTCTGCTGCGCACCGACGCCACCAACCAGCGTAAGAGCCAACACTGAAACTGCCGCTGCGGATTTCTTCATGCGAGTGGCACCTCTCCCCGTTAGCGCGTTCTTGGGGCCTCGTTGTTGAGATTTCAGATTAGATTTACGTTCGCAGCTAATACAACGCGGCGAGCGGAGAAGTCAAGAAGCTGACGCGCCTCACGCAGGGCGGCATTGACGCGGGGATGACTCAATGGAGTGAAACGCCGTGCTTGAAGTGTTGGCCGGAGGCCCGAAGGCGGGCTCCCGGTCGCCGACGCGCCAAAGGGCTTCGGCGACGGCGTAGAGCTCGCGCCCGGTTAGCTCCCCATGGGAGCTTGAAGCCATCTGATGGCCTTGCGGAAAGGGCCAGATCCGCTGCTTCCCATCGGAGCCTGAAGCCACGCTACCACGCCATGCCAGGTAGCGGCCAATCCGCTCTCGTATCTTTCGTCTGCCGCCTCCGGCAGCGCGACCCGCGGCTGAGCTTCATCCCAGGCCCTGATGATTCGCAGTATGCTCCGGCCATACCAGGCAAGAGTCGCCAGGATGGCGAATTGAAGCAGGAGACTACCCAACTGAAACCAGTTGCTTTGCACCCAATCGCTGGGCTCGATCATGAGCGCACCTCAACACGAATTCCCGGATGCACTAATGCTACAAGGAAACTATCCCAAAATAAACTGGTCTAAAGTCCAAGGGTCGATCAGGTGCTAAAGACCTGCCCGCGGCGCCCTTGGGCGGGTTCGCAAGATAAGTCAGCCCGCTTCCGCCGCAAGTACGAGACCAAGCTCAGCTGCGTCGACAAACGCCCGAAAATCCCTGTCCCGAGTCAGCAGCGGAACATTCTGATCAATGCAGCACTGTGCGATCAGTGCGTCGCCCAAGCGCGCTTTGCGGCGTTTGGCCAGTACCTTTGCGCGCAATGTTCCTGCCCGTTGCCAATAGCCGGCTTTAATTTCGACCAAAGGAATTTCTGGAAGCGCCTCGCCTAGGCCGGAAGGGAGCTTCGTTTCCACGAATCTTTAGATCCTGCTTGATCGTGATCTACTCAGTGTAGGTGCCCGCACAAACGCGAATCGTGGCGCCCGCCGGAGCCGCATCCACGGCAGCCTGAATTGTCGTGAAGCCTGCGGTGGGGCACTGCACCTTGTCATCGTCGACCAGCAACGTTTGCCGGTCATCATCGGCCATTAGCTTTGTTCCCATCACCGAAGCAAAACTCAGGAGGCACACCCATGCGCAAACCACGACGTAGCGTCTTCGCATCGTAGGATTCTCCTTGGATGGAAACTTCCGCATCGCAATTTTTACGGGAGAGAAGCAGTGCAGGCCCCACAACCACAAGAAACCCGGAAAGAATGTACCCCTCGCACAGCCGATACGTCAAATCCCATACAGTGAACACAATCTTAAGCGCGGTGCGATCCTTTGTCCCCGCGATGCACCACCGCCGCCCGGCTGAACCAAAAAATTCAAGAACCCGCGCACCCGGCTTTTCTGGCCAACGGTGAAACTAACGAGGGCGCGGACTTCGCGCCCTCGTTCGGGAACAGACGGCGATAACAGCTTCTTTTTGTTTTTGGCGAGACCGACAACAACAGGTTTTGCTGGTCAAAGCCCCAGCCTTCCAAGGTCGGAAGGCTGGGTCACCCAAACTTCAAAGGCCCTACAACAGTTGGCCACCCGCCCTACAAGGTTTTAAAGCAGTGGTGGAAGTAGTGGCTGGACAATGGACAGGTATCCGGAAGTTAGTACTGCGCTCTTCTGATACACGAACCCGGCAGGTCCGGTGAGGGTGATCGCGAAATTGCCGACACCAGTTCCCAGCAATGACAGGCTGCAAGCCTCGAAGTTGTAGAGATACCCCGGGTTGCCATTCATCAATGCATCGCCGGCAAAACTAACGCAGTTGCCGTTGTTCGCGACGGAACGCGCAGGACCAACGCTTTGTACGTACATGCCCTGCGACGGGTCGCTGTACATCATGCTGCTCGTTTGAGGCTGCGATGGGCTGGCGTTGAACTTGGCGTTATCACCATTGTCGTCGCCGCCCTCTCCGTCGTTCTCGTCCTTAGGCTTACATCCCTTTGCAAAGCCGTTTCCGCCAACATCGGTTCGATTGTCCAAGGTGTCAAATCCTATGCTGATAAGATCGTAGAACGCATCGCCCGTTCCGGAGGGAGAACCTGTGAAGGTGTCATCCACGAAAGCGCCGGTGCAAATCACATGCTTTGGAAATTGAGTGTCCAAGGCGGTCACAACCTGAGCCCACGTGTTCACAAAACTCGACAGCCCCGTCAGGCCCTTGGTAATCAATTGGCTTACGTCCCACCTGGGCGTCTCATCGGTAAGATCCTCATAGGTCCACTTCCCCTTCGGACAAGCTGCAAAACTGGGATAGGGCCCGAAATAGCCGAAGGCATTTCCGTCAGGCGTCCCAGTGCCATTAAGGTCGACGGCGAGCTGAATCCGCGGCGAACCGCCCCCACAGGTGCGGGTGCTTGGTAGGGGGGGAACCACCACTTTGCCTCCAGTTCGTCGGTGAGGTCCTCGGCCTTGGCGTCCAACCTGCGAGAAACAGTAGCGAAAGTGAAATTGCCTCCGCCCGTGGATACGAGGCTTGTGTGAATGACGTCGTTCGATGGGTTCAGTTTTGGAATTGGATTCGGATCTGGTGCTACTTGAGCAGTTCCATCGAGTAGGAATTTGTCGTTTTCCTGTGCCCGGGATGCTGCGGGCAGCGCCAGCATGGCTGCTGCTAGCACTGCGGCGCTCCGAAGCACACTTACTCCCTTCGACATAGCAAGTGTCCGCCTTTAGCTTTAGGATTGGTTCCCCAGGTTCTGGCCTACGCGCGAGAGAGTAGAGATTACTGCTCCGATAATCAAGCGGGTGAACCTAGTATTTTAGAGAGTCAAAAACTTGAGGGGAAAGACTTGAAGGTAATAACTTGATACTAGCACCACCCAGAATCTTCTTAACAATTGTGTTATTACTCAGTAAAAACAATCCCTACCGCTGTGCGATCCTTGTCGGCCGCTTCGATGCGCACGACATAGCCGCGTAGTCGCAGCGGGCTATTCGTCGAGCCGCCGATCCCGGGATTGTCGAGGAGCACTTGGAGTTCAGATTGCAGCTTTGGGCTGTGGTCCAGGTAAATGAGCGCGCCCTGCAGAGTTAAATCCCTGATTACTGTTTCTTCTTCAAAGGCTTTGCCTCCATCGGTAAGCCCGATGACGCGCGCGCTGAAGTGCGCGTCGCGCCTCAAGCCCTCCCGCGATCCTGGTATGACTACGTCGAGATTTTCCTCCCGGATGGTCATAACCATGCCTTCGGCAGCAGCCCAAACGTTGGAAAAATTCCCTCGCGCCTCGCGCAAAATATTGTCTACGGTTTTGTCCGTAGAGTCCGGGTCGTGGTGAAACAACACGAGATTCTTGACGCCGGCCTCCTGCGCGACCTTTACACCTTCGAGCCACGACGAATGGCCCCATCCTTTTCGCGTGGTAGCCAGTTGCGACGGCGAAAACTGCGCGTCGTTGATGAAAATATCGGCGCCTGCCGCAAGTTCCAATAAGGCTTTATCCATGTTTGGATCGCCCGGCTCGTTGTCCGTCGCATAAACAACCGTACCCACGGCGGTCTCAAACCGGAATCCAAGGCATCCTTGCGGATGGTGCAGCCAGCGCGCCGTTACCTGCGCGCCGGGCACATTGAATCGATCGCCGCCGCTGACCTCGATAAATTCGCGCTTTGCCGACATGGCGCTGAGTTCCACCGGGAAATACGGATACGCCATTTGCGCTTCAAAGACGCGCTTCAAGCTGTCCGCGCCCAGATATTCCGAGCGGAAGCTGTAAAAGTGGAAACAGTTTTGTTCCGAATACAGCGGTGAAAAGAACGGAATACCCTGTATATGGTCCCAGTGATAATGGGTCACAAAAATGTGGGGTTCGTGCCGCTCAGTTTCTCCGGCCGCTTCGAGGTGACGCCCGAGCATCCGCAAGCCGGTCCCGCAGTCCAGAATCAGACTTGCTCCAGCAGGCGTCGTCAGTTCGACGCAAGCCGTGTTGCCGCCGTAACGCCAGGTCGCCTTGTCCACCGTCGGCGTTGACCCCCGCACACCCCAAAAACACAGCCTGGCGACGCGGTCCGGCGCAACCTTGCGGGACGGCTTGGTCATTGGCTCTGCGGCGATAGAGTAAGTGGAAGGCACAGATGTTCAAATAAATGGCATTTTTCATACTAGGGAGGGCCCCCAAGCAAGTCAATTACCTTCCAGAATGGATGTGCGTGGCCTACACACTTCACTTTAGGGGCCCTTGCGCACTGTTCCACAACTCCAAATTCCGCTTGCGTGCCCTGAGTTGCGAAGGGTTCACCCCGAGCCACGAAGCGGAGCCCGCCAAAACAGCCGCCAAATCAACTGTCCAACGGGTCATAACTCCCATTACAATAGAGGCAACAATGCATTTTCACGCGCACGGCGAGCATCAAGGGGATTCTCACGGCCATTCACATCCGTCAGAAGACGGGCGCGGGCCATCCTCGCAGAGCGCTGGGATGACGAGCGGCGTCCTCGCCGGCGCTGTGGCCGCAACCCTTTTGCTGGTTGTCGCCGAGCTTCTGGGCGGCTATCTTGGCCACTCCATTTCGCTGGTCAGCGACGCGCTTCACAACCTGTCCGACGTTCCCACTCTGCTGATTTCCTGGATCGCGCTGTACTGGGCCGCGCGCCCCGCGGACCACGAACGAACCTACGGCTATCAGCGAGCCGGTATCCTGGCCGCGTTTATCAATGCCATTTTGCTGGTTGTGGTGTCGCTAGGTCTCTTCTATGAGGCGTTCGAACGCTTCCTCCACCCAACAGCAGTTCAAGAGAAGTGGATGATCGGCGTCTCTCTGCTGGCCCTCGCTATCAACGGGGGGATTACGCTTGCACTCGTGAAGAGCCGGCGAGATTTGAATCTGCGCAGCCTGCTCCTCCACAACTTCGGGGATGCCATCTCAAACATCGGCATTCTGGTTGGCGCATTTGCCATTCGAATGACCGGAGCGCAATGGCTCGATCCGGCAATCGGCGTAGCGATCGCCGCGATGGTGCTTTGGTCCACTCGGAGCCTTCTTCGGGAGTCCGGTAACATCCTTTTAGAGGGTCTGCCGAAAGGAATCAAGCTTGAGTCCGTGGCACGCTGCATTCTGGCCATTAAGGGCGTCCAGGAAGTTCACGACATCCACGTCTGGACGATTGGCACCGACCTGGTGGCGCTCTCCTGCCACGTGCGCATTCCGGACATGCACATGGACGAAAGCGAGAAAATACTGCACGGGATTCGCGCCTGCCTCGAAAGGGATTTTCACATCACGCACACCACGGTCCAATTCGAACGCGCAGGCCTGCCGCAAGAAGCCGGTTACATCATGCCGCACCCGGCGCAGAGCTCGAAGTAAGCAGTTGCGGGATGGACATTTCGGCAGCACCGGCATCTTGCCGGCGATTTTTTTCTCTCGCCCTTCTTCGGGTCAAACGATTGTCTGCGAGATGCTAGCGCTGCCAGGTTCGCCTCGAAGAATTCGCTGCTTATTTCTGGTGATGGAAAAATCAACCACGGGGAAGGCAAATTTCAGTTGTGAAGCTGCACTATGGTGCCGCGGGCTTCGTTCATTTGCTGAGTGGCATCGGCGTCGAGTTCCGCCGCCGGAATCGTGTGGCGCAATCCTTCCGGCGTGATATACAGCAACTGCTGCCCGACCACCGAGAACATGGAAGCAAACACGATGCGGCCATCTCTCCGCACAAGAATGAATTCGCCTACATCACGAACGGCTTCTGAAGTTTGTGGTGAAGGCGCGACGGCCGCGTTCTCTGCTTCGCCGGCGGAATCCGCAACTGGCTGCGCTGGCGCCGGTTGTTGAATCACAATGATTTGCGGCTGAGGTTCAGCCTGCTGCGAGGCCTGTTCGTAACTGGAGTCATCATAGTAGAACGGATAGCCACCGAACCAGATCGGCACGAATGACCCTCCACCGTTATGCTCATGGTGCCCGAACCTGAATGGGCCGTTGTGAAGAGCGCCGCTGATCGCGGCCAGATGTGTGTAGTCAAACCCCAGCCCAGGCACATCCTCACTCTCAAAGCCAGCGAAGTCCCCGGTTGGAGCAAATCCGGAAGTTACGCGCCCACTCGGTGAGACAAAGGTGACCCTGGACTGCCGAACGGTCGGCAACCCCTGGCGCGCGGTGCTGGTCGTGCGCGGTTGCATCGTAACCGCCCTTGCGCTAGAGCTCATGCGCACCGACCCCATTCGCCCAGGCGCCGCGCCATGCGTCTGCGCTCCGGCAGAGAAGCAAAACAGAAGCCCCGCCATTCCCCCGACGAAAAGACGCCATTTCGAGATCATGTTCGCTTCCTGCTTCTACAGATGCGCTCTGGGCCGCCTCGGTTGCAGGTTTCAAGTTCGACGGACGATTGCTCCGCCCGCATAGCCCCGCTTCCCACGCCGCCAAGCTTGTGTTATAACCTTCGGGCCGTGGACCGAGTTGTACCTGACGATCGGGGTCGTGCCTCGCTTCCCGCTGATTCCGGCGTCGAATCGCACCCTGCAGAGCAGCCCATTAGCTTCTGTCCGGTCTGTTCCGAACGGCTGGAGCCGAAGCGTTGCAAACTTGTCTGCTCGAAGTGCGGATACTATCTGTCCTGCTCGGACTATGTTTGACGGCAACCTTTCCAGAGGGAATCAAGTTCAACAGGGAACGCTAGCCAGGAGGATGGAACGTGGCACTCAAAATGACGGATCGAACAGTGGATGGGGTGGCGGTTGTGGCGATCGACGGTCGCATCGTTCTCGGCGAGGAAAGCAACGCGCTGCGTGAAAAAGTGAAGACGCTGCTGACGGGCGGCCAGAAAAAGATTGTCCTCAATATGACGAATGTTTCGTACATCGACAGCTCGGGCCTAGGAGCGTTGGTCGCTTCTCACACCAGCGCGCGGGCGCAGGGCGCGAGTTTGAGGCTCGCGAATCTCGGCTCAAAATTTCAGGAAATCTTGCAGGTCACCAAGCTCGTGACCGTATTCGAAGTGTTCCCCTCGGAAGCGGCGGCCGTCGGCAGCTTCGCGAAGTAGGTAGGACAGGCTTCAGCCTGTCGGTTTTCACCATTCTTTATCTGCTCCTGACAGACTGAAGCCCGCCCGTCCTACACGCGGTACATCGCAATTCCACTCATCAGCTTCGGAAAAAAATCCGTCGATTTTTGCGGCAGAACCTCGCCGGCAATCGCCATATCCAGCACCGTTTCGACGCTCACCGGGTTCAGCAAAAAGCAAATTTGCGCGCGGCCCGCGTCTACCTCACCAATTGCCGTTTCCATCTCTCGCTCGTAGGTGATGTTCTTCTCGGCCTTGACCGCGTCTGGCGTGATTTCCAAGCCGCGCTCGAGAATCAGCCCGTGCAGCAAAACCACATCGAGCCGCCGCTGCGCCGCCGAGACGTCTGGCAACAACGCATCGAGATTTGCTTCTCGTTTCAGAACCAGAATGTGGAAGGACCCGCCCCCGGCATACGCGCCGACCGCCCGCTGATCTTTTCCAAGAAGTAGTTGATGGCGGATCTCTCCCATCGCACGCGGACGATCCGTGGCGCCATTGAACGGAAATGAACGAATATCAAACAGGCTCGCTAGGGCCGCGCGAAAACGCTCAAGCGAAAAATTTGGCACATTGGCGACGACTCGATGAGTGGGCAGAATTATCAGTCCTTTTCCCGCCGTGTTGAAGAGCGTCATCATCACGTCCTCATACGGCGCATTGAGGTCCACACGGCCGGCTTGCGCCCGGCGTTCATCCCTGTATGCCAGTGCAGTCTCATATCGATGGTGGCCGTCGGCGATCACGAGTTTTTTTTCCGCAAATTCGCGGCGGATCGTTGCAATCGCTCGCTCGTCGGTGACAGACCACAGCCGGTGCACGACGTCGTACTCGTCTCTCACGGAAACTTCTGCTTGAGAACGAACGGCCGCATCGAGCAGCGAATCCACAATTCTCCCTGGGTCACTGTAGAGCATGAAAAGCTGCCCCGTGTGCATTCGGGTCTGCCGCAGAAGTTCCAGCCGGTCCGCCTTGGGCCCGGACAACGTCTGTTCGTGCCGGAAAATTACTTCCGCCGAGTAATCTTCGATCCGCCCTGCCCCTACGAATCCCATGCGGATGCACCGCGTGCTTGTTCCCGGAACCGCGTACTCCTGGGAGTACGCGTAGAACGAGGGCGCTGCGTCCTGCACAATGATTTTGTCCTTGATCCATTCATTGAGCGTCCTAGCGGCGCGCGTGTACACGTTATCCGCCGGGGTATCCGCAGGCAGGGATTTCCCTTTCTCGACGGGGATCAAATTGTAAGCGCTTCTCGCCGCGTACTTTTCCGCCATCGCTGGCGTGATCTTGTCGTAGGGCTGCGTCAGCACCTTCGCTAGTTCCACCCGAGCTGCGTTATACCGGTAGGCTCGAAAAGGAAAAACTTGCGCCATCTGTTCTCGTCTCCAGCCGGGAAAATCCCGTTGCCCGGCGTTCACGCGAAGAATTTCGCCAAGACTTCGCATTCAAGCAGTGCGGCTCTCTATATTACAATCTTTATTCTTGATTTCACGGAGGGCCGCCGGAGATTCTCAGGCGCGCGCTGTACTTGCAGCCCGCACAAGACAATGTCGAGCCAGAACAACCGATTTTCCGATGTGCGAGCGCTCATTTTTGATTTGGACGGCACGCTCATCGATTCAAAACTCGATCTCGCCCTCTCCGTGAACGCGACCCTTGCGGAAATGGGCCGGCCTCCCCTGGAGCACGACCAGATTTTTGGCTATGTGGGCCAGGGAGCGCTAGCATTGATCTCACGTGCCCTCGGCGACAGCGCTTCCGAGGAAGAGTGCCAGCGCGCCCTCAAGTTCTTCATCCAGTACTACACGGAACACAAACTCGACAACACGGTTCTGTATCCCGGCGTCCGAGAAGCGCTTGATGCGTTAAATGGGATGCCGATGGCCGTTCTCACGAACAAGCCCGTGAGAGTTAGCCGCTGGATTTTGGAGGGTCTTGGCGTGGCCGGGCATTTTCGCGTCGTTTACGGCGGCAACAGCTTCGAGCGCAAAAAGCCGGACCGCATGGGCGTCGACTCGATCCTTCGCGAATTCGGTGCCGCGCCCTCGCAGGTCATGCTCGTCGGCGACTCCGAAATCGATGTGCAAACCGCGCGCAACGCGGGAACCTGGGCTTGCGGCGTGACCTACGGATTTGGCAGCCATCGGCTCGCTGAGTATCCCCCGGACTTGCTCGTCGACAATCTGCTCGAGCTCGTCCCTCACCTCTCCACCCGTCCCGCCCGCCGGTAGGGTAAACTTCAAACCTGCTCAAAAGCCTGACTACTGTCATCGCGAGCCGAGCGAGGGTCCGCAGCGCACGCGGCTCAAGAAACTGCAGATTCCTCGTCGCTTCGCTCCCTGGGGATGACACGTTGTGGTGGGTTTACGCGCTACTGGCAGCGCGTTGGTTTGCGGAGAACCACTCCCAGGTCCGTTTCAGTCCTTCTTCAAAGCTGAAACGCGGCTGGTACCCGAGCTCTTCCTGTGCGAGGGAAATGTTCGCCTGCGAATGGCGAATGTCCCCTTCTCGCGTCGGAGCGTATTTTGCGCTGCCGGGCCGTCCTGTAATTTTTTCAAGAATCGCGAGCGTCTGGTTTAGGGTGTAGCGCCTTCCAGTGCCCACGTTGAAGACATGGCCAGGTGCCTGCTTCGATTCGGCAGCCAACAAATTCGCTTCAACGACATCGCCCACATACACAAAGTCGCGCGATTGCTCGCCGTCGCCGTACACCGTGGGCTGAGCTCCCTCCAAGAGAGCCGCGCTAAACACAGAAAGCACGCCGGAATAAGGCGAGGCGGGATCCTGCCTCGGTCCAAACACATTGAAGTAGCGCAGCGCCACAAACTCGAGCCCATGCATCTCCCGAAACAACCTGCCGTAGATCTCGCCGATCTGCTTCGACACGCCGTAAGGAGAAATCGGCGCCGCCGCTGCACTCTCGCGAATCGGGAGGGCGGGCGATCCGCCGTAAACCGCACAAGAGCTGGCAAATACCACGCGCCTAACACTAGCGTCCCGCGCCGCCACCAAGACATTCAGAGTCCCATCCACATTGATGAGGTTCGTTTCGAGCGGATCCTTCACCGACCGCGGAACCGAAGTTTGTGCTGCAAGGTGAATCACGCAATCCACATTGGTGCAAGCTCCGCGCACCGTGTCCAAGTTGGTCACGCTGTCTTCGATGAGGTTGATTTGCTTTCTTGCCGCAGCGAGGTTGCCCGCCTTGCCAGTCGATAGATCATCGAGGACAACAACGTCGTGGCCCCGGCGCACCAATTCGTCCACGGTATTGGAGCCGATGAAACCCGCCCCGCCCGTCAGCAAATAGCGCATCGAATCCCCTTCTCAAATCCGTGATACCGCGGCAGATCAGCTTTTCGCGACTAATTTACCGACCGCAATTTCTGGGTCCGTTCCTGGTCAGAAAATGGCTGGCTAGCATCTCAACTTCTGGCGCGACACAACTGGTTTCCAGCCTTTTTTTTCTGTACCCTGAACAGAGCGCGCCCGGCCACATAAACACGGGTCAAAGTTAACACGGTGACCAGAGCTGGCGCGACTCGAATTCGCCCCTTGGAGCGAATGCATTGGTGTGGAAAAACAAACCGCTCCACCGCGTTGCCCGCGTAGCACCCTTCCTGGCGCTGACCCTGCTTTGCACCTGTTTGGGTTTCGCACAGCAATCCAAGCGTTCGAAATCGCGTCCGAAAAAGGCGGCGACCCCAGCAGCTCCGGCCGCCGCCCCGGTTCCGTTTCATTCGGGAGAAGTGCTGAAGTATCGGGTCCTGTTCTCGAAGTATTCGGTAAACGCCGCCAACGTCGAAACCACGGTCGTCGAGCAGCGCAATTTCTTCGGCCATTCGGCGTGGCATTTTCGCGCCATCGCGCACACCATGGACACGACTCGCGTCCTCCTTGCCATTGACGACCAGTTTGACTCCTATACCTCTGCCGCCAATCTGTTTTCTCTGCAGTTCGAAATGTATCTCCACGAACAGGGCAAAGCGCAAACCTCCTTGTTTCGTATGACGGGAGAGGGCGAACCGGCTCCCAACGACGCCACCGCAGTTCGCGTTGCTCCCGGCACGCGCGACGCCATCAGTTTTCTTTACAATTTGCGCGCCGCGGACTGGCAGCATTCACCGGAGCTTCGCGCGCCGGTATTCGACGGTCACCGTCTTTACGATGCTGTCGCCCGGATTGATACTCCGCAAGGAAATGTCACCGTCCCCGCTGGGACCTTCCCCGCTTTCCGTGTAGGCATCCGCCTATTCGACCACGGAAAAGAACTCACCGATACACGCCTATCGCTCTGGATCGCCAGGGACGCGGCTCAGACGCCCGTCCTCGCCGAAGCCGACATTCCGTTTGGCAACGCTCGAATTGAACTCACGAATTCCCCCTGAGGGAAATGCTTGGGACGAGTGTTCTAGGCGCTCGATGGCTCGGGGACGACCCAATCTTCCGGTGGGAAAGCGATATGCCAAAAATCCGGTGAAGGTTTGAGGAACTCAACGGCGACCTGCGCCTTGCCTCCGGAAGCGGGGTTCGCGGACACCACCCGGCACAATTCAGATGCTTTGGAAGCCCGGTTCGTCATCCGAAGTTTTTGTCCCTTTTCCGCTTTGCCCGAGAGAGCGAGGAGCGCCCCATGCGCGTTCACGACGAGGGTTGAGGTTTCTTCTTCAAACGAGGAATTCTTCGGAGCGTCTTCAGTGCGCACGATTACGGCCACGCTGATGACCACACGTTGGCTACGCCGGCGGCTGGACTCAGGCCCAGCCTCTGCTGGATTACGAGGGGGCATTTAGCCCATGCTACGAGCGCGAATGTTGCGAGGCAATAGAAAGCGGACGCAACGAATTCAATGAGTTACGATTGAAGAACCGCAATTTGCCCGGGCAGCTTCAGACCAAAACGATTTTATTTCGGTTGCGGGCGATGCGGCGCGTGACGTTGCGCGTATCGATTACGAGCTGCGCGGACTCGACAATCATCGGGTAGTCGTAGCTCGAGTGATCCGTGGCGATGAGCACGCAGTCGTACGAAGCGAGCGCTTTTGCGTCGATCGGCACGGACTGTTTCCCTTCGAAGTTGTAGTGGCGCAGCTTGTGAATTTGCGCAAAATACGGATCGTTGTAGTCCACCTTCGCGCCGCGCAGCGTCAGCTGCTCGATAATTTTGAGCGCCGGAGACTCGCGCAGGTCATCCACGTCTTTCTTGTACGCCACACCTAACACCAGAATCTTTGATCCCTTGATGGCTTTTTGCCGTTCGTTGAGGGCTGTACCTACGGAATCGACCACGTGATACGGCATGGCCGTGTTCACTTCGCCGGCAAGCTCGATGAACCGCGTCGCGAAATCGTACTCACGCGCTTTCCAGGACAGATAAAACGGGTCCACGGGAATGCAGTGCCCGCCGAGCCCCGGCCCCGGGTAAAAGGGCATGAAGCCGAACGGTTTGGTCGCGGCTGCGTCAATCACTTCCCAGATGTCGATTCCCATGCGCATCCCCAGCATCTTCAGCTCATTCACCAGGGCGATGTTCACGCACCGGAAGATATTTTCGAGCAACTTGGTCATCTCCGCAGCCTTCGTCGTGCTTACCGGAATGACCTTCGCCACGATCTGCGCATACAGAGCGACTGCGGCGCGGCCGGACGGAGGATTTACTCCGCCGACTACCTTGGGAATCTGCGCGAGGCCGTACTGCTTGTTACCCGGATCTTCGCGTTCGGGCGAGAACGCCAGGAAGAAATCCGTCCCAATTTGTTCATTTTCAGGGCCATGCGCGATCGGGCACTTCATCCCTGTCTCTTCGAGTATTGGCAGAACGAGTTCCTCGGTTGTTCCAGGATAGGTCGTCGATTCCAGCACAACAAGCTGGCCCCGCTGCAGGTGCGGACGAATCGACCTAGCCGTCTGTTCGACGTAGGAAAGGTCGGGTTCGCGGCGGAGATCGAGCGGGGTTGGCACGCAGATGATGATGGCGTCCGCGTCGGCGAGACGCGCAAAATCGGTTGTCGCTCCGAAGTGTTTGGATTGAACGAACTGCTGAATCTTGTTCTGAGGGATATGCTGTATGTAGGTTTTGCCCTGATTCAGCTTTTCGACCTTGGCCGGATCCGTGTCAAACCCAGTGACACGGTGGCCCGCTTCAGCAAACCGGAGACCCAGCGGCAGGCCTACATAACCGCATCCGATAATGGCGACTCGAAGTTGGGTGCCTTTGAAATATTCTGGCTTGCGGCCTGTAGCCATCGAGGTGATTTCCCGTTCTTGTAAAGTTTCCATTTTATCCGCCCAGTCGCCGAATATAGCAATTTTTCTTGCTGCCACAATACAGTGTTTCCGCAGAGGCGTACCCCAGTTGCCAGCTACAAGCTAGCAACTTAGACCCTTTCGACGCGCAATCATGGGGTGGCAGCGCGTTTCTGGTAACAAAGGAGAATGAGATCGGCCCGGCGGCGGACGCCAAACTTGTTTAACAAATTCGAAACATGAAATTTTACTGTCCGCTCGGAGATATTGAGCTTGCCGCCGATCTCTTTGTTGGCAAGGTTTTCAAGGAGCGCGTTCAGAACCTCTTGCTCGCGCCGGCTGAGGTCTGCCGCAGTGTCCGCCTTGAGGCGGCGGCTGTGCGATCCGGCCAAAATCGAATCGACAAACCCTGAAAGGACGGAGCGGGGAACCCAGAAGCCGCCGGCCGCAACCAGCGGAAGCGCGTGGGGGAGTTGATCCCTCGCTTCGCTGTAGCTGAGCAGCCCTTTGGCGCCCATCTGAAGCAAAGAGTAACTCTCTGCCGCATCGAATTTTTCAGCGACGACAATAATGCGGGCCTCAGCGTGATTATCGAGTATGTTGGAAAGTAGCGCGCCTGCGGCGGGGCGGGCTACATGGGCGTCAACGACGTAAACCGTAGCTTTGGGGATTTGCAGGTGGCGCAAATCCGGTCCGAGCGTCGATTCCAGATGCCTCGAATTGATTCTGAATGCGGGACTTGTGAGGACACGCTCGAATTCGCTGAGCACCAGCGGGTGCGGCGAAAGCAAACATACCTGCAAAGCATTTTTCTTGGCGGCTGGTTTCTTCACAGGCTTTGACAGTGTCGGCGTCACAGACCTTCAGACTATCGGAGTCGTGAATGCGGGGCAATACTAGGCCGAAGGAAAGGTGCGCAGATGCTCAATGGTAACTCAAACGAGACGCGCGAACCGCTGGCGCGACGGTCAAGGCTGCCGGTCAGAGGTCTAACCCACTGAAGGACCGAGCGTTGTAGCCCGAGGAGTTCCTGCCCGGCAGCACCCGACTGCGCTTCTTTTCGTCGCCAGTTGGCCACCTTTTCCAATTTTCCACAAAACCTAACAGCCGGAACGGTAGCATCACAGGAAGTTCGAACCGGAAATATCTCCGCGGAATTTGCTCAGCATTCGTGTTACTCAGGTTCCAAGACCTGCTAAAGAAGCGGCCCCGTTTCCCGATAGGACAATCTGACGCACGAACCCGATTTTCGGATTACAGGACGGCGCTACGCTGTAGGTCCCATGCCCTCGAAGAGAACAGCACGCAGGTATGCGCGCGTGGCCTTGCCGAACGGGCCGTTGGTAGCCTGGGAGCACATGGGAATTCGCAAAGTGTCCCTCGCCAGCGTGTTAGCTTTGGGCGGGCTTTTCATCTCGACGCCCGATCCGCCCCCGGTCGGAGACTTGATCAGGCTGGTTTTCGAGGTGCCCGGCGGGGAGGTGCGAGCCCGCGCTTCCGTACGCAGTAGCGAACGAGGCAAGGGTATGGGGATCGAGTTTACGGCAATGAAGCAAGACGCGCGTGCGCGTCTCGATCGCTTGATGAAAAGGCTTACGAGTGTCTAGTTGCTCGGAGACGTCTCGGGGTATCAGGCATCTTCCCCTGCGCGTAGAAGATTTTCGGTCCTTGCACGTAGGCCCAGGAGTTCGTACTGCGTCCGCAGATTCGCAGCCAGAGGTCTCCTCCATTCGAAAACCGTGAGGATATTCACGCCTTACTCTACTACCCAGATTGTGAAACCCTTGCCCCGGCGAATGAGTTCGTCAACGGGGTCGTCGCCTAGAAGTCGTTTCGGCAAGGAAGGTGATTCGCTCCCAACAACTACCGTGTCGCACTTGCTCTCTTTCGCCAACTCGAGGATATCGTCACCTCTCGCGCGCCCCTCCGCCGGAAACGAAAACCGCTCCTCTATGGAGCTAGCGGTCAATCCCGCGTTACGCAGGACGGCGCGAGCGCCGCTGAGAATGGGTTCCGCCTTCTTTTTGGCTGCGGCAACCCAATCCTTCTGTTCTGCGCGTAATTCACTATCCAGTTTCTTCTCTGCGGCTGGATTTTCAGCCCCTCCATGCTCAATCAGCGATGCCGGAAGCTCCGGCAGCGCATGTGCGAGGCAGACCCTGAATCCTTGCCGCCCTCCGATGATTTGGGCTACGTATGAAACAGCTCGTTCCGATGCTGAGGATTCGTCGATCATGACAAGTAAGCTGGTGTTCGGCATTCGGTTTCGCCTCCTCTTGTTGTCCGTCTGTATATTTGAGTCGGTCGTCCACACGTCGGTTGCGGTGTCGGAGCTTACCGTCTGCCGGTCACCCAGGAAGGAGGTCGTTTTTCGTCGTAGCGCGCCTCTTCCGAATTAGTGCAGCTTAGTGCAAATATTGCACCTCTGCGATCGAAGCTCAAATCAATTGTTGCCAGTGGTGGAACCGCGGCGGCCATAAGCCCCTCCGGCGTTAGCAGGCTCTCCTGACACCGTTTTTCTTCGCTACGTAGGGTTATCGCGGAGCTTGGACAGCGCGGCTAGCGAGCGGGTGCTCCGCGCCAGTGCCGTCGAGGCGGGCTCATCTTTGGGTGAATACGAAGGCCTCGAACATATCCGCGCGAGCTTTGTGGTCCGACGCGATAACCTGCAGCAGGTCTGCGACGGAAATCATCCCGAGAAAACGTCCCGTCTCTCCCGTGACGAGCAGGTGGAAGACGCCGTTCTTTTCCATCACACGCATGCACTCATCTAAAGAGAATTCGGGCTGCACAATAAGCAGGTCGCGCGTCATAATTTCCGAGACCTGCATCCACGCGGGGCATTTGTTCTCCGCCGCCACCTTGTTCGATATATCGCTCTGCGATACAACGCCGGTCAGCTTCCCTGCGGCGTCGAGCACGCCCACGGATCGCACTTTGTGATCGCGCATGTAGCGCGCCGCTTCATGCACCGTAGTCTCCTCTTGAATCGAGTAAACGTCTGTGCGGGATTGGACCAAGTCTAGAACTCGCATGGACGAACCTCCTGGCCAAGCGGGCGGTGTTCTTGAAGCGGATAGTAGGCCCATTCCGAGTCTGAGGCAATAAGATTCGAAACGCTGGGGCTGTGGAATTACGCTGGGACGTAGCCGCCGGCTTTTTCCGCCCGTAGTACAGAACATGAACTAAGATTAACCTGGTAGCGTGTGACGGCCAGGAGGCAAATCCCCATTCGGTCCAATCGCAGACAGTTTAGCGCGCTGGGCACGGTGAGATTGCGATGAACCGGGCGCGGGTGCGAAAAGTCGTCCTGGCTCTTGTCGTCATTCTAATCGCAATGCAAGTTTTTCAGCCGAACCGTACGAATCCTCCTATGATCCCGTCGCGGTCACTTTCCGCGCACGTCGCCGTCCCCCAGGGCGTCTATTCCGCGCTTATGCGCGGCTGTGGTGACTGCCACACCAACCAGACTCGCTGGCCATGGTACAGCCGTGTCGCGCCCTATTCGTGGGTGATTACCGATGACGTCAACCAGGGTCGTCGGCACTTGAATTTTGAGGATTGGGAAGCCCAGGAAGGCCCGAAACAGGCAAACGACCACCTGGCCGATATCTGCAAGGAAATCCAGCAGAAAGGCATGCCCCCTTTTTCGTATCGCTTGCTCCACCCGGAATCGAAACTGAGACCCGAAGAGATAAGCTCGATCTGTGCATGGTCTCAAACGTTTCAGTCAAACCAGACCAGTCGTGTTGTCGTACCTTGATGAAGCGCAAACACTTGAATGACTTTGTTGGAATAAGCGTGTCCAGGAAGTGAAAAGTTTTTCCGCTACGAATTTCGGCCTTAAGCAGTTTTACGTAATGAGTCTACCATTACTCCCCGATTGGGCGCCTTTTCGATGCGTTGAATACAAAGAAGATACAAGTGTGTTGCGTCTTCACGCTGGTTGTTATCGCGGACGACGTATCGAAAGCAGTTTGGTTCGCTGTGTGCAATCGATTAACACGGTTGGGTCCAAATTGTCGGGGAAGTGTCCGTGCAAATGGCAATTTCGTCGGTGTCCAGATCGGGGGACAGAACTGGGATTCTGCCTCCAACGAACATCATTTTCGGGCGTTCCGCTGCTATGCAGACGGTACGGCTGAAGATCGAGAAAGTCGCTGCGTCGGGCGTTCCCATTCTCATTCAAGGCGATAGCGGTACGGGCAAGGGGTTGCTGGCAGCTTTCATTCACCACCGGTCCACGGCGGACGCCCCATTCGTGAAGGTCAACTGTGCCGCCATTCCTGCCGCCCTCCTGGAAAGCGAGCTGTTTGGCTACGAAAAGGGCGCTTTCACTGGCGCTCACGCCTCTAAGCCTGGGCGGGTCGAGTTGGCCCACGGCGGAACTCTTTTCCTCGACGGCATCGACGAGATTGACATGTCTCTGCAGGCCAAGTTGCTTCAACTGCTGCAGGACGGACAGTTCAGCAGGATCGGCGGACAAGAGGATCGCCGAGTTGAGGTCCGCGTGATCTGTGCGACGAATCGGCGGCTCGAGCAAGAGATCGCGCAGGGGCGTTTCCGGCAGGATTTGTTTTACCGAATCAATGTGGTCAGCGTGCAGCTTCCCACGCTTCGTGCGCGGGCTGAGGATATCCCTGAGCTGGTTACCCATTTTCTGCAGCAGCACCGGTCCCGGCACAACATACAGACGAAGCCTCTTTCACCAGCGGCGATGCACCTGCTTGAGAAGCATCCTTGGCCCGGAAATATACGCGAGCTCGAGAATTTGATCGAGCGGTATGTCATACTCGGCTCGGAAGACGCAATTTCCAGCGAGCTCCTGACCTGGGAGCAAGCCTACGCAGCCCCGGAAGTTCCGGTTGACGGCCAGATTCACCTAAAGAAAGTGACTCGCCAAGCCGTCCACGACCTAGAGCGAAAGATCATTTTGAGCGTGCTGGAAGCCAACCGCTGGAACCGCAAGCGGACCGCAACCGCGCTGAAGATTAGCTATCGTGCACTGTTGTACAAGATTCGCAGAGCCGGCTTGCCCGCCAAGCGCGGCGTGAATCACACCGCTTCCTGAGATCCAACCGCAACAATTGGCCCGTTTTAGCAATATCTGTATTATTATGTGAGGATTACGCGCGCCTGCCACGAAGGACTAAATCAGGGAACTCCCTTACCACATTGTGGTAACCCTGCGCTGCACCCACACCAAAATCAGATCTCGTCGGCGTAGGAACGGGAACCTATATCCCCAACATACACAATTACTTAGTCCATTTCGAGCACCCACTGGCGTCGCTGCCCAGCTTGGCCCGTACTTTGCTGTATGACAGAGAGCCACAGGCCCATCCTGAGGCTTGATCTGCACCATTTTGAGAGGTTGAATGGGTATTCACGCCGACGACGCTCCCCTTTCGGTGGGGCCGCAGAGTTCCCCGACGCGCGCCGACCACTATTTTGTGCGCGGCCTCAGCCCAGCGATGCGGGCGCTGGAACGAACGCTCGTCGACATTGCCTCGACGGATATCCCGATCCTGCTCGTCGGAGAAAGCGGCGCAGGCAAAGAAATAGCAGCGCTCGAAATTCACCATCTTTCGAAGCGACGCAATGAGCCGTTTGTGAAATGCGGATGTGCCGGCTTAACAGGAGACGCCCTCGTCGCACGCCTACAGTGCGGAGGCGCCGGTTCTGAAAACCAAGAGGGCACCGGCGGCTCTCTCTTTCTCGACGGGATCCACCACTTGGACCACGCCGCGCAGGCGCGCCTGCTCAACTTGCTCCCGGAGAGCAGCGGCTCGGCGCTTCCAGGCTACTCCAGCGTGCGGATCATTTCATCGGCGACACGAAGCCTCGAGGAGGAAATGAAGGCCGGCCGATTCCGGGAAGAGCTGTACTACCGAATTAACGGCGTTTACTTGCGGCTGCCGCCACTGAGAGACCGCAAGGAAGATATTCCCGCTCTGCTCGAATTTTTCTTCAAGAAATATGCTTCGCTGTTTGAACGGCCGGAGCCCAGAATCAGCGACCCGACGATGAATTTGCTCATGGGGCATTCCTGGCCGGGAAACATACGCGAACTGGAAAATGTGGCGAGAAAGATTGTAGCGCTGGGAAATGAGGAGCTCGCTACTCACGATCTTGCTGCGGAGAGCGCGCCGAAGGGAGCCGAGCCTGACGGCGACGGCCCGAAGCACTCGGAGAATGGCCACGCTGCGCCGGGCGCTCCTCGCCCTCTCAAGGAGGCGGCTCGCGAAGCATCGCGGCAGGCCGAGAAGATCCTGATCCTGAACCAATTGCAGCGGACTCGCTGGAACCGGAAGAAAACCGCAAGGGATCTACAGATCAGCTACAAGGCATTGCTCTACAAGCTCAAGCAATTAGGTCTGGACGGCCCCGGCGGGACGTGAGCACAGGCTTCAGCAGGTCAGGTTTTGACTTTGGCTCAGTTAGCGCAATTCAACAGGAGACAGGCTGGAGCCTGTACTACGTGGCAACGAGGAGATTTGCAATGAAGCGAACGATCTTCTTTTTGGTAATCATACTACTCGCTGGTTCAGGGAATGCCTCGGCGGCTCAAGGGAAGAACTCCCCCGAAAAAAAGGACGCCCTTGTCACTACGGCCCTGAGCAACCCCGCGCCCGAGGGCGACGCAAAGCCTGCGACGGTAGCGACAACGGATCCCGCTTATGTGATCGGGCCGGAAGACATGCTCGATATTAACGTCTGGAAAGAGCCCGATGTGAGCCGCACCGTTCCTGTGCGGCCGGACGGAAAAATATCCTTGCCGCTCATCAATGATGTGCAGGCAGCGGGCTCGACTCCGCAGCAACTCGCTGCTGCCGTGACGCAAAAACTACGTAAGTACTTGAACGAGCCGCAAGTCACGGTGATTGTCACGGCCATCAACAGCCAGCGCGTTTTCGTCGTCGGTGAGGTGCTTCGCGCTGGCGCATTTCCGCTGATTCCTGGAATGACGGTGCTGCAGGCGCTGTCGAGCGCCGGTGGTTTTACGACCTTCGCCGATGTGAAAAAAATCCACGTGATGCGGCTGGTCAACGGGAAGCATGTCGAGATGCCCTTTAACTACCGCGACGTGCTCCGCGGCGACAATCCTGACCAAAACATCAAGCTGGAACCGGGCGACACAGTCGTCGTCCCGTAAGAGGAACAATATGAAGATGCGTGACGTAAGCTGGGCCCTCGCCGCTGCTCTGTTGATCAGTGTTCCTGTCTGCGCGCAGAATCAAAGCTCGGATTCGCAGCAGGCAGCTCCTTCTGGTCCGATACAACCACTTGGGTCGGTATTCGGAGGGTATTCGAAGCTGCCCGCTCCTGCGGCGCGCGGCGTCTCCTTAGCGGATGAGTCGCAGGTTTATGAGCCCTCACAGGTCACGCCGGACGCGAACACCTTGGCGGGCGCGCAACCCTTCGGATTGGGCTCGCTTCAACACTCCCGCAACATCTTCGATCCTTCGCTCAGGTTTACGGAACTCGGACAGACCGTTACCAGCTTGGGCGGACAAACGGGCTTCACTCCAGTGTCGATCCTTGGTGGAAGCTTGAATTTTGACCGCACCTGGGGCGAAAACGAATTTACAGCCCTGTACAACGGCGGCGATACCCTAAGCTCCAACGCTCTGATTGCGCATGGACAATTTCACGATCTGAGCCTTACGGAGCAGATCCTGTGGGCGCGATGGCACATACTTCTCCGAGATGATTTCGCGGCTGCGCCGGGAGCGATTTTCGCTGGAACCGGGATGGGCGGTCCTGGCCTACTCGCCCAGTCTTCCGCGGCGTTGGGCGCGTCTCTGACCAACGTCGGTCAGGAATTTGTCCCGCCGGACACGGTCGAAACAGGGAACGTGTTGCGCTATCGGAACTCCGTCCTCGGGCAGGTGGAGTATTCTTTCAGCCGGCGATCCGCTTTTACCCTCTCCGGTTCATACGGCCTCCTCGAATTTCCCTACGCGGGCTATATCAGCAGCCACATGTTGAATGCGCAGGCTGGATATGACTACGAACTCGACCCAAAGGATTCCATCGCGGTCCTCGCCAGTTACGGCAAAATTGATTACACTGGAACCTCGGATTCAACCAGGGACTATATGGCTGCCCTTGCCTTCGGCAGGAAAATTACGGGACGCGTGGCCTTCCAAGTGTCCGCTGGGCCGCAACGTATTCAGGCAATGAATGGCACCGGAAACTTCCAACTCTGGTTTGCCGCGGCGAACAGCGCGCTAAGCTACGAACGGCGCCGGGGCGGAATGTCCCTCGCCTTTAGCCGCGGAGTCTCCGCCGGATCCGGCGTGTTCCTCGGATCGACAACAAACACTTTTTCGAGCTCAGCTCACTACCTTTTCACGCGTTTCTGGACCGGAACGGTCAACGGCGGATATTCGATGAACGCCAGCCTGGCTCCGGCGGGCGTCGCGACGACGAACTTCGACAATTGGTTCTTCGGAGCGAGTCTTGGCCGGCGGCTCGGCCAACACGCCGAAATGAATTTGAATTACGGTCTCCAGCGGCAGAATAGCCCGGCGGTTTGCCCCGTTACCAGCTGCGGAGTGAGCGGGTTTCAGCAGACGGTCGGGATGACGGTGAACTGGCACTTGCGCCCGGCGGGCTAAACAGGCACGCTAATCGGCTGCGAGCGGGGAACCAACAGCGCGGAGAGAACACGGGTGCGGGCTGTACTTGCAGCCCGGGCAAGGTCCGCGGCAGGACCTGAGGTTCTTGTATGTACAAGAAGTTCTTCGGACTCACAGAGAATCCGTTTACCGTCAATCCGGACCCACGCTACTTATTCCTGACGCCCTACACTCAGGAAGCCCTGGCTTGCCTGACGTATGGAATCGAGACGCGCAAGGGTTTCATCCTTCTCACCGGAGAAGTCGGCACCGGCAAGACGACGCTGATCAACAAGCTGCTCGAATGGCTACACAAAGAGCGCGTCTGCACCGCGTTTGTGTTCAATCCGCGCCTCAGCGTGCCTCAATTTTTCGATTTCATGATGGCTGACTTTGGCATCCCCTGCGACTCGCACCAAAAGGGCCAGATGCTGCAGAAACTGAATCAGTGGCTGCTTGAGCGCTATCAGGCCGGGGAGCGCGCCGTGCTCGTCGTCGACGAGGCGCAGAACCTCTCGCCCCAAATGCTCGAGGAAATCCGGCTGCTGACCAATCTCGAAACGTCCACTGAGAAATTGCTGCAGATCGTTCTGGCAGGTCAGCCCGAGCTCGAACAAAAGCTCAACCAGCCGCAGCTGCGGCAGCTCCGGCAGCGCATCACTCTTCGAGCAAAAACACGCCCGCTCACACTGGAAGAAACTCTGGGGTACATCCAAGAGCGCTTGCGCATTGCTGGTGCGGAAAATCCTGACATCTTCAGCCCAGAAGCCGTCGCTGCGATCCACCGCTATGCTCGCGGCATTCCCAGGGTCACGAACCTGCTTTGCGAGCACTCCCTGGTGAGCGCTTTCGTGGATCAGAAAAACCCGGTACCCTCCGAGATTGTGGAGGAGGTCGCGCGGGACTTCGATTTGCACATCATTGATCCACTCGCGCAGGCCCCTTCGCAAGACCCAGCAATTGTTCCTCCAACAGCCGCCCGCACGAACGGCGCAAACGGGGACAACCCTCCGCTGATCGAAACTCTACTGCAGGCACTCAACACGCTCGTCGACCGCCTGAATCAACAATCCGAGGCTGCGGTCGAATCCGATCCAGAACGAAAGCGCTGATTTCCCCACGAAGCCCACTGCTCCTGAGTGCTTCCATGGAGGGGCGGTAGTACCTCGTTTCCGCCTCGGCAAATCGATCGGTACCGATTCACGCCACCACATCCACTCTATTCGTTGATCTGATGTTGGACGATTTTCTGGTAAAGAAGACGTCTATTGATCTGCAACTGGTTGGCGGCTTCAGTTTTGTTCCCCGAAGATTGTCTCAAAGCATTTTCAATAAGTCTCTTTTCGAGTTCCCCGACGGCTTTGTGGAAGGGAAGCGAGAGGAGATCAACTTCCATTTGATCGGCGCCTAAATCTGCCAGCGATCCCTGCCTCTGCGGGAAGTGAACCGGCATAATAACCCGCCCGCGGGCCATCAGCACCGCCCGTTCCACCATATTTTCGAGTTCGCGAACATTGCCCGGATAGGAATAGGTCTGCAGCATCAGAATCGCTTCCTCTGAGAATCCGACGGCCGGTAAGCCGTTCTTGTCGCTGTAAACCCGCAAAAAATGTTCGGCCAGAGGGACGACATCAGACCGCCGCTCCCGTAAGGGAGGGACGGTAATGCGGACGACATTTAGACGATAGAACAGGTCCTCGCGGAAAAGCTTCTCGCGCACAGTTGCTTCCAGGTCACGGTTCGTCGCAGCGAGGACACGGAAGTCGCCACTGATGGTTTCCGTTCCTCCCACGCGCTCGAACGTGTGGTCCTGCAGCACCCGAAGAAGTTTCGCCTGAAGGTTAGGGGACAGCTCTCCGATTTCATCGAGGAAAATCGTTCCGCCCTCGGCCACCTCGAAGCGTCCGATTTTTCTCGCCGCAGCTCCCGTAAACGCTCCCCGCTCGTGCCCGAACAGCTCGGACTCGAGCAGGTTCTCGGGCAGCGCCGCGCAATTGACGACCACGAAGGCCTCGTCTTTTCTTCGGCTATATTTATGGATTGCCTCCGCCACAAGTTCCTTGCCCGTTCCGGATTCTCCATTGATCAACACGGTGGTGTCGGTCTCTGCAACCTTTCCGATCATCTTGAACGCATCCATCATCGGGCCGCTCGATCCGACTAACCGGCCGCTTCCCAGCGTGTTGTGACGTTCAATCCGGGCACGTAACTCGGTCACTTCTCGATTGAGGGATGAATGCGCAAGGGCGCGCTCCACTGTCAGGGAGATTTCTTCCATGTCGAAGGGTTTCATCACGAAATCGTATGCGCCGAGCCGAACCGCTTCGATGGCATTGTGACTCGACCCGAACGCCGTGATGACAATCACCGGGATCGAAGCCAGCCGCGGCTCATTCCGCATGTGGTGAAGCACATGTTCGCCCCCCAACTTCGGCATGCGCCAGTCGCTGAGGACGAGATCGGGAGACTTCTTCGCGAGCAGATCGACCGCCTCCGCGCCGTCCGCCGCTTCCAGGATTTCATATCCTCTTGCACAGAGTATCTCGGCGAGCGTTTTCCGGAGATTGATCTCATCATCGATGATCAGGATCGTATAGCCCATAGCGGGAATCAGGATACTTGGACATTGTCCGGTATGTCCTCGACGATCGGAAGGATGATTCGCACGCGAGTGCCATCCCCTTCGGCGCTCTCGACCTGGATCTCTCCTCGATGCGCGCGGACAAATTCGTGGCAAATGGAGAGGCCGAGTCCCGTTCCGGACGGCTTCGTCGTGAAGAAGGGATCAAAGACCCTGCTGATCAAGCTGGAACTGATCCCGTTTCCCGTATCGCGAAACTCGACGCGAACTCGATCGGTTCCGGACACCGACTTTACCTCCGATGTCACGCTCACCCACAAGGTTCCGCCGGATTCGGTCATAGCCTCAATCGCGTTCTGAATCACGTTATCGAACACCTGAGCCATTTTGTTACGGTCGATGGAAAGCCATGTGCCATCTTGCGGGAAGCTCCTGACGATCTGAATATGATTTCGCTCTGCGTTTTCGACGAATCGGCTCAGCCTCTGTTCAGTCAGTTGAGCCAAATTGGTCGACTCGGGTTCAAGGCGAACGGGGCGGGCGAAATTCAAAAGCCGATTCACCATGCCATTCAAGCGGTCGATTTCCTCGAAAGCGATCGAGCACGATTCGTCTACCCGAGGATTTCGCGCTTCCCGCTGGGCCATCTGCAAGCGCAGGCGGATCGTCGCAAGAGGGTTGCGCACCTCATGCGCGACGCCTGCGACCAGTCGCCCCAAGGCGGCGAGCCGCTCCGCGTGCCGCAAACGGTCTTCGATTTGCTTCTCGCGATCGATATTCGCTTTTAATGTGGATCCCAGCCGATTGACGGCTTGTGCAATACGCTGAATCTCTTCCGGATCGGAGCCGGTAGGTATTTGCGAAGCCAGGTCCGATTCCAGACCTTGAAGTCCTTCCTCAATCTTCCGCACCCCCGCTTGCAGATTGCGCACGACCAGGAGCGTTAAAATCACGCAGACCAGCGCTGCCACCCCCAATGCCACGGTAATGAGATACGCCCGCAAGCGATTGGCACCCGGCAGGCTTTGCAGGCGCTCCATAGTCCAGGCGCTTCCCCAACTGGCATTTTCATCGGAAATTGGCACCGCCTCGATCAGGACGAAGTCGCGGTCGCGCGTCAAGATTTTTTCGGACTCCAAATGAGCGATGGCGGCGCTGCGGGCCGCTTCCAGAATGGCGGACCGGATCTCATCGTGAGAGGCTCCTGAGGGTGTGGGCTGTTCGTTCGCTTGGGCGCCGGTTCCCGCATAACCCAGAAGGAAGTCTCCGTCGCTTTGGTAAAAACCACCGGCAACGCCGCCGATTCTTTGCAATGCGGTCTCGCTTATCTCCGAGACCGCCTCCGGGGATGACACCAGACCGAAGTCTGCATGTGACAACCGCCGCTTCTGGCTGGCCGATCTTGCCTTGTCCATAAAATCGCCGGCGAGGGCGCTTGCCGCGCCGATCAAGCGGCGTTTCTCGCCATTCAACACCGCTGATTTCGTGTATTGCAAGGCGACGAGGGTCGCCATTAGGACGGCAACGAACAGCACCACGACGACTGCGCCCAGCAATGTGATTTGCCAGCGGAAGCTATGTCTCGGGAACGAAAGTCGGGCGGACAATCTGGCCTCCCCTCGATGCGGCCACCCTATCCGAGGAGCGCCAACGATATTACGCGCTTTTGGCGGGCGCCCTTGGCCTTTTCTCGTTCTTCACTTTCTGCGAACCGCAAGCCATCAATACGACATGAAAGTGCTCGGGCCGGAGGTGGCGCTTCGCCAGGGGAGCCAGAAGCGAAAGGCGCCACCCCAGCGCCTTGTCGGGATTGTGCGTTTATCTATGAAAGGGATTCCCCTTCAACTTGGCTGTCACGACCGTGCCTCTCTATTCGTTCGGTCTTATAGGAAAGACCCGCCGTCATTTTTGCAAACGGCGTCTAAGGGTGACGAAGAAAAAGACAACGATCGCGTACCCCAGCCAGACCAAGGATCGAAACGTGTGATAACTCATGCTTGAGTGCACTTTGCCTCGGCGTGCGACTGGTCCTCAAGGTCTCAACCCAAAGCCTTCGCGTCAATTCCCGCCAGCTTTGAACCGAAGCAAGCCGGGTACCAAGTTTTGGGGCGTGCCCATGCCCAGCAATGCCCCCTTTTTCGAAGCAGTTAAGAGGCGAACCGCCTCGGCCCTGCGAGCGTGCCACCGGAAACCGCTCGCAAACCGAACACTGTGTGTGAAAAAAGCGAACGACAGAGAGGCCAAGGATCCGACCCACTCGGGGCACCCCAGGGCGGTCATCGGCAGCCTGCCGTCGCAATCCCAAGTTGGTTTGACGACGAGTACCAGCGTCCCGTTCACCCCACTCCTTTAGTTCCCTTGCATTTAAGTGATCGATTTCCGCTTGTTTTTCCCGCTCACGGCTCAGGCGAGCCACAGCCCGAGTCGACAGACAGGGACCCTAACGAATTCATGGCACTCGAATTGCGCGGAGAAGTGAAACTGTAGCTCGTGTCCAACAACCCAAGCGCATCACGGAGGAACGCTTGAACAACAAATTGAATGTCCGAATCGAGGACAGTCAGAAACGGTCGCTTGGTTTGACGGTGCGCGACGAAGGCTTGAATGAGATGTTCGACGAATGCATGCCGCGGCTTTTCCGCGCTGCGCATTCCGTCCTACGCGACCACCATGATTCCGAGGATGCTCTCCAGGACGGCCTGCTCTTGGCTCTCCGCCATATCGATCAATTCAAAGGGAACTCCAAATTTTCGACCTGGCTATTTTCAATCATTCGAAACGCCGCGTTTGTAAAACTGAGGCAACAGCGGTCCCATCCAACGCTTTCCATGGACGACGACGGGCATCCGGAATGCGACCTTGAGCTCACTGTTTCAGCCCAGCGCGGCGACACGTGGGCCGACCCTGAGCGGGCATACGCACGAGTAGAGCTGTCTTTCGTGTTTTCAAGGATGCTCGAGGAACTGCCCGAGAACTATCGTGCGATCATCCGGTTGTGCGATCTCCAGGGTTTTTCCGGAAGGGAAGCTGCTGAGCAACTTGGCCTAACGGTTGCGGCTTTGAAAGCCCAGCATCACCGAGCGCGCCAGGCTATCCGTGAATCCATGGACCCGAATGTCGTAAGAAATGGAAGGTAGCGCCAAGACCACGGCAATTCTCCGACGGCTCTTGATGGCCGGCAATCGTTTCACCGAGACTCTATGACCAAACGGCGGTAGCAAATCTGCTCTCGCCCCTCGCACAACCATTGAATGTTCACTTTCATCTGTGTCTAATGAGCGCTAGACGACCACGTGGTAAGAACGCTCGTAATGGATTTGGATAGTTTTTTGCGGCCGCGGGTCTGTCGGAAGAGGAGGTTTTCTTTGCTAAGGCTCACAATTCGCGCATTTTCACCACTTCTACTATTACTGTTCTTTATCGCTAACGGTACGCCGGCAAGAGCGCAGGGGTTGAGCACCTACTTTGGCGCGGGCAGCGCGAACGATACCGCCGCCACGTCGCCAGGTTGCTCGCCACGATTCATTATTGATGGCGTCACGGGAAATTGTGAGGCCGCGCCGACGATGGGAGGAGCATTTGGTGTTTTTGGCGCGGATTTCATGATCAATCCGCATCTTGGCGTGAATGGCGAGTACGCCTTTCGATTTAAACAAGCCTCCTACTTGCCCATGGGTGGACTCAATGCTCGCCCTGCGTTTTACGACTTCAACGCGATCTACGAGCCGATCTCGGTCGGCAAACGCGTGGTTCCAGTCCTCGAAGGTGGAGTCGGCGGCGCCAAAGTGTCGCTCTATTTCAACCAGCAATTTTGCGCCACTACTAACATCTGCGCCAATCAAAGTGGGTTCTTTGCCAGCTCCAATCACTTTCAGCTACACGGCGCATTCGGCCTGAAAATATACGTGACCTCAAACGTTTTCATTAAGCCGCAGTTCGACGCCCACTGGGTTCACAACCTGAACCAGGACTACGGCCGCGACTTTGTGCCGCGATACACCATCTCGATCGGCTATACCCTCGGCGAGCACTGAGAAGGCGGTACAGCGCTGGCGCTTCAATCGAACAAGTTGTAACGCAGGATGCACCACAGCGTGGAGAGGCCGTCGCGCCAGGTGATTTTCTTGCCTTCGGCGTACGTGCGGCCGGCGTAGGAGATGGGCACTTCGTAGATTCGCCAGTTGCTCTTGGCGATTTTCGCGGTAATCTCGGGCTCGAAGCCGAAACGATCCGACTCTAGCTTGATATTCTGCAGGACTTCCCGCCGAAAGACCTTGTAACAGGTCTCCATGTCCGTAAGCTTCAAGTTCGTGAAAATGTCAGAGAGCAGCGTCAGGAATTTATTGCCGGCGTAATGCCAAAAATAGTGGACGCGCTGCGGGCCGCCGAGGAATCGCGAACCGTAAACGACGTCGGCGCGACCGTCGAAAATTGGTTCGAGGAGCTTCCCGTAATCCCTGGGGTCGTACTCGAGGTCAGCATCTTGAACCAGAACGATGTCCCCCGTGGCAGCTTCAAAACCGCGTCGTAGTGCGGCACCCTTCCCAGCGTTCCGGGGCTGAAATAGGAAGCGGGTATTTTCAAGCGGCAGCCGCGCCTTCCCGTTCTGCACAATGGCTTCGCGCCCGCCTTCCGCTTGCGTCCGATCCAGTTCTTCGAGCAAGGCACGCGTTCCGTCTGTGGATTTGTCGTCGACGAGGACGATCTCTTTGTCGATCGGCGATGCCTGCACCCGCAGGAGCACCTCCTCGATAAACGCGCGCTCGTTATAGACAGGAATGACGACGGAAACCTTCATGCGGGTCGACGCTTGGGCGTCAGGCGATCTGAAGTCTTCTTACTCAGGTTGAGACCCTGCAATTCTTTCGGACCACATGATCGGCTAGCGAAGCCGGGAACGCAAATGATTTGGACGGGCGGTTGCGCCGGAGAGACCACTGCATCGCTATTTCGCACCGGCCTTTGGAGTCCTCGGGTAAAACCCGCGCCTCGCGTTCCATCGCACCAGCAGCAACTCAAAGAACATTCGAACTCCGTCCGCCAGCACATTCACCTTGGTTGCGGAGTCGTGCGACCATCGCACCGGGATCTCCGCGACCCGCAGCCCGTTTCGTTTGGCTAGAAATAGAATTTCGGGATCGAAGCCGAAACGCTCGATGCGTTGCTGCTCAAAAATGATGCGCGACCGTTCGCGGCGAAAGGCTTTGAAGCCACACTGGGTGTCGGAAAAATCGATCCCCATGATCCAACGTACCACACGATTAAAAAATATCCCGGCCTGTTCCCTGATTGCCGATTGGTGGACTTCGATGAGGCTTCGGTCCACCGCCCGCGATCCGATGGCCGCATCGTATCCCTGGTCACGGACGGCTGCCAGCAGCTTGTCAGCTTCCTCGATCGGCGTCGAAAGATCGGCGTCGCTGAACAAGGCGACGTCCCCGCGCGCCTCGAGCATTCCATGGCGGACGCTGAATCCCTTGCCTTTGTTTCCGCCGTTCGTAACCAGTCGCAGCGCCGCGTACCTTTGACTATAGTCGCAGACCACACGCGCCGTTGTGTCGGTCGATCCATCGTCGACGACGATGACCTCCGCGCGGTCCGGCTTGGTCTGCAAATACGCGACCACCCGGTCCAGCGTCTTCGGCAAGCGCTGTTCCTCATTGAAGGCAGGGATGACGATGGAGAGGTCGAACTGCTGCGAATTCATTTGCGATGGCGCCGCTCGAATGACGCGGCATTTGGATCGCCCCCGGCGGCGGGATTATATATTTCGAATGGAAATTCGTCTATGCGGAGTGGTGGTGAACCGCACTAGCGCGTTCAAGAGTCACACTGATCTGGAGGATTTAACTGTCTGGCCTTTTGCAAAACAGGAAGTCAGGTGAGGAGCCTTCGCCCGAGGCGAGCGCGGGATGTTCAAGGAAGGCTGTGCCGACGGCGAAAGCTATGTGCAGCCTTATCCGGCATCCTCTTCAGTGCGAATGATTTCGTAGCGCTCGATGACGGCGGCGACGCCGATCCGAGACGCGCCTTGTTCCGGTTTCTTATCGACTCGAACCACCTTGCCCATCGCCCGGATGAAAACCTCTGAACCCCGGGTGACTTCCGCGGGCAAGGTGAGTGTGATGTCGAGTTCTGCTCCGGGGCCTAGTTCCTGGTCAATCGTGAAGTAAACGCCGCGCGTGGAAATATCGCGGGTCTTCCCGTTGCGTGAAGACACTTCTCGATCAACTGGCACCCTGATGATGACCGGCAAAGACAGGTCATAGCGACGTGCGGTGCGACGCTCCGTCATTATTTTCCCCTGGACCCCCGATTGTAGTCCGGTTGCCCGTCCTCCGGCCATGGAGTAGGAGCAATTTAGTATTCCAAGCAGTAGAGCTCGCGATACCGAGACTTGGATCCAGGTCCCGCTAAAACTCAACATCTGCCAGTAATCAGTATTATTATGCTGTTGAGTGCAACACCTGCTTCTTAACTCCGGCGCCCTATGATATCCGATTTTCCGATTTTGAAAAGAAAGTAGTGTTCCCGCTCGCACGTCTTCGCTAGCAAGCCACCTCCGCCAACAATGCACAGCTCTGCGCCGGCTCGTGAGAGTTGAAAGTGCAGATCTTAGCAGGGTGAGGTGCGCCGCTGATTGCGGTGCAGCAAAGTTCGCTTACTCGACGACAAATTCTGGCAAGAATAATGCCGCAAGCGTTTGCGGTACTAGACGAGCTAGCTCCGCCGGTGACCCGGACCGACTCCAGCCGGGATCGGATCAGAAGGGGTGCTAGGCGTGGCTGCCGGGTTTTCCTTGGAGGATGCGCGACCAGGCCTTCCCGAATCGAGACCGAACTGGCGAATCTTGTAGAGCAAGGCTTTGTAGCTGATGCCCAGCATCTTTGCGGCGTCCTTGCGGCACCAGTGGGTCTTTTCGAGAGCGTCGCCGATCGCCTCCATCTCGGCTTCATCCTTCAAGCTGCGCACAAGCGCTTTCAAGCCTTGCTCTCGCGCGGGCGCAGCCTCCTCCCGCGGAGAAATTCGTTGGCGCGTGGCGGACATCTCGAGGAGCTCGCGGAAGCTTCCTTCGTCGTCTTCCAGGATTACGTAGCGCTTCACGAAGTTTTCAAGCTCTCGAAGATTCCCCGGCCACGGGTAGCGGACGGCCGCTTCCATCAGGTGCTGGGAAGGATTCATCGGCTCTTTACTGAATTTCTCACTGTACTTTTGCAGGAAATGGCGGAAGAGCAGGGGAATTTCCGAAGCTCGCTCGCGGAGCGGAGGCACGTTGATCGAGAGAACATTCAGCCGGTAGTAGAGGTCCTCACGGAGCCGCCCAGACTTCATGGCCTCCTGAATCTCGACGTTCGTCGCGGCCAGTACGCGCACGTCCACGTCAATCAATTGCCTGCCGCCTAGACGCGAAAACTGATGATCCTGAAGAACATGGAGGAGTTTTGCCTGGAGATGCGGGCTCATTTCCGCTATTTCGTCGAGGAAGATCGTCCCTTTCGTGGCGAGCTCGAATTTTCCCGGTTTCGAACGGACGGCGCCGGTGAAAGCGCCCTGTTCAAAGCCGAACAATTCGGATTCAAGAAGCTCGCCGGGGAGGGCGGCGCAATTGACCTTCACGAACGCCTGATTGCGGCGCGTCGAGCGCATGTGAATCATTCGCGCGACGACTTCCTTACCAACGCCACTCTCGCCATAAATGAACACTGGGACGTCCACGGGAGCGATTTGGAGGATCTGCTGGCGGATTCGAACCATTTGCGGGCTGGCGGCAAGGAAGCACAAATCTTCGGTGATCGTGTCGCAATATTCGCGCAGAGCTTTGTTTTCGGCGCGCAATTGCTGTTTCTGGCGGCACTTCAGCATGGCCACGTCGAGCTCGGCCTTCTCGAAAGGCTTGGTCAAGTAATCCTGGGCGCCCAAGCGAATGGCTTCGACGACCGTCCCGACTTCGTTGGAGCAAGAGAGCATCACGACATTGAGCGAGCGGTCGATGTCTAGGAGCTGCTTCAACGTTTCGAGCCCGCTCTGATCGGGCATGAGAACGTCCAGGATGATGAAGTCCGGCCGGTCTCCATTTTCGATCTTCTCGACCGCTTCTTGTCCCGAGTTCGCGGTATCCACCTGATACCCGTCCACTTCGAGCAACGTCCCCAGATATTTTCGAATGCTGGGTTCGTCGTCCACTACGAGAATCCGCTCTTTTTCAGCCATGTGACCCGCCTTCTTAAATTCTAAGCTCTTTTAGCTGTTATCGATCGGCAGGAGGAACGTAAAGGTACTGCCCCTGCGCAATTCACTCTCTACCCAAATCTTCCCGCGATGGGCCTGTACAAGACGCTTGGCGATCGCGAGGCCCAAGCCCATTCCGGACGAGGTGCGATCCACGCGGACAAAATCCTCAAAGATTTCCTGGTGATGCTCGGAGGCGATTCCTGGCCCCGAATCCGACACGGAAACCTTGAGGCTATTGGGATGTTGCACGCGTTCGCGCCGGCGATCCTGAGTCTGGAGTTCCTCTGTGGACCGCCGTTCCCAGAAATGAAGCTCGGCGCGTAGCGTCACGTGCCCGCCCGGCGGAGTATGCTTCAGCGCGTTATCAAGAAGATTCGCGACCGTTTGCTGCACTTTCTGATAGTCGAATTTGAAAATGGGGATGTCGGCATTCAGGAAAGAGTCGAGACGAACCTGCTTGCGCACGAAAGCTTCGCGCCATCTGGTCGCCAATTCGCTCAAGCAATCCCGCAGATCGTTTTCCCGCAGATGGAGGACAAGTTTGCCGCTTTCGAGCGCCGAGTAGTTCAGGAACATGGAGACCAGGCGAACCAGCCGCTCACAGCTGTCTTTCGATTCTTGCAGAATGTCGCGCTGTTTGTCCGTCAGCTTCCCAAGCGAACCTGAGAGAAGCAAGTCGTAGTAACCCTTGATGACCGCGAGTGGCGTTTTCAGTTCGTGCGCGGCGGAAGCCAGGAATACAGTTTTTTGGCGGTTCACTTCCTGCAGACGAAGATACGCTGCCAGCAGATTCCGGTACGTGATTTCTCGCTCTTGTAACAACTCCTGCACCGTATGCTGCGTCTTTGGAGCTGCGGCTTGTGCGCCAGGTTTTTCCACATCCTCGATGCGCACAACCAGCCAGTCCGCTTCCGGAAACCACTGGATGCGCGCCACCGCGGCTCCGCCAAAGCAATCAAATTTCGAATCGATACTTTGTTTTCTCGTTTCGATCTGATCGGCAAGCTCTTTGGGATTGATACGCAGCAAATCGGAGAACAAATTCAAGCTCGATTGGAACGAGAGGCCCCGCGAGTCAAGCTGCTCCCTCGCCCGCGAGTTGGCGAGTAGAATACGCCCGGAACGGTCAGCAATCAGAACGGAGTAGTCTAGTAAATCAAGAAGGCCAGCGACAAAATTCGGCGGAAAGGTCTCACTGGCCGGCAGTTCAATTACAGGTCCGCGTCGCAACGGGTTCTCCTCGGGACACATATCCGCACATTCAAAAAGAACACATTACCATTTTGATTCACTGCCGGGTTATGTGCGGGAACCTAAAGCATAGTCGCAGAAGGCTCTGGCGGTGTCAATGGTAAATGGGTTCTATTTTGCACATTTGTAGTAAAGGACTCTCCTAATGGGAAAAAAAGGTTTGTGGAAAACTTGTTCCGCGATTTCTGCAATGACTACAAGCCTATGCGGAAGAATCAGTTGCAGAGATACAGGATTTCCGGAAAGCGCTGGCAATTTGTATGCTACTCTCTTCGAAGTACTAGATCGAAGGTACTAAGTTTTCATCCCTGGGAAATTAATTTGCCACAGCTTTCGATTCAAGGAAGAGGCGGAATGCGCTTAACCCCCGCTGAGCGCCGGCGTTCTCAACGAATTCGCGTGCAGATTCCCATGTTCGTTCGCGCCACCGATGCTGCTGGAGTTGAATTTCTCGATCTCGCGAAAACATTAGACATCAGCGCAACAGGCGCCTATCTTGCGAGCCCCCGCGCATTTCGCAATAACCAACTTTTGAATTTGACGATTCCTGCCCCGCCATCTCCCTCCTCGTCGCTGCCAGCGGAGACCCCTCCCATTGCGGCCCGTGTTCGGCGGTACCGGGCCGTGGACGGAGCCCATCTGCTAGGCGTAGAATTTGTTAAGGCGCTGGATTAGCGTATATCCTGTGCTTAACTGGGAACAGGTAAGGGAGTTTCTAGCGAAAGAGTATGCAATCGTTTTCCTCTGTTTCGGGATCGTGCTGAAGAAGCACTGTACAGGGTTTCCCCGATAACGGTTACTGTAGTGGAATCAATGTCTTAGATTGATCCGACTTACTGGAATCGGCTGCGGTGGATGGCAGGCCCCGTGCACACGATTCCCATGACTTCTCCACGCCCGTCCCGCGTTGGGGTATTCTACACGAACAACGGTGGTTTTGATGCCGTCCACGGGTGAACCCAACCCACCACGGTGGTCCGTCGAGGAGTCTTTCCTCGAACTATTGACGGACTCCCTCGATTCTTTGGAACGTTCCGCGCGCGGGCAATTCCTGCAGCGCTTCTTCCGTTCCATGGCTCAGGTCGAGCTAACGGAGACTCAAAGTCTCGAGCTCTGGGATCAGGTGCTTGCTCGCAAGGTCCAACTGTCTGAGACGAGTGGAAGGCGCGTATCGCTCCAGGCGGCCCTGCTGGATGTGCTTGCAACCGGCGGGCAGTTGCGGATGCCTGTGGTGCTGGAATACGAAGAATTGCGCAGGCTCCAATTCAACGCCACCACCGATCCGCTGACGGGCCTCTATAATCGGCGCTTCTTCGACGACTATTTTGGGAGAGAGCTTAACCGATCAATTCGTTACAGCCACAAACTCGCCCTCGTCGAGTTCGATTTGCATGATTTCAAGGAAGTGAACGACAGATACGGCCACCAGCAAGGCGATGCGCTTCTGCAATTAGCCGCGGATACATTGCGGAAGTCCCTACGTACTTCAGATTATGCATTCCGCCTGGGAGGAGATGAGTTCGCGCTCCTGCTCCCGCAAACCGACACCGAGCAAGCGACAGCGCTCAGCCGCCGATTGCGCGCGGCATATGCTTCTTCCGTCGAGTCTTTGCACTTGGGCATATCCCTGGCGCTCGATTACGGCTTGGCTGTGTATCCCGACGACGGGGAGTTGCAGGAAGTCTTGATCGGCGTTGCTGATAAAAGGCTCTATCACCTCAAGAGCGGACCGCGCCCGCAAGAGCCCCCTGCGCCGGCTACCCCGAGCGCACGCACGACCCTACCGGAGCCAAGTCAACCCGCTCCGCCCGCTCCCAAACCCGTCGCCGAACCTGCCCAGGAAACGGCGAAAAAAGCGGAGTCAGAGCGCCGCAGGTGGGAGCGGGTGTCGCTAGCCAATACGCAAGCTTACGCTCTTATCGGCGAGGGGGCCGAACGCACGGCTCGCGTGTTGGATCTGGGCTATGGCGGGGTCGCCCTGGAAACGACGAAACCGGAAGACGTCAGCGAATCCTTCCACGCCGTGCTGCATGTGCCGATTCTGCCTCCCGTACGCGTCAGCCTGCGCCGCATTTACTTGGGGCAGGGAAGCGCGGGTGCTTCACGAGTCGGCTGCTCGTTTGTAACCTAGAGCTGCAACACTACTTCAAAACTTTCGGCGGGCTCCAGCGAACTGCCCTTCGAAGCTCAGGGTAGACACAAGAGGTCCCCGCCCGATAGGGTCCGCAGGCGTTCACGCTCCAATTTGTTGTTTGAGAGAGCGCGCCCGAAAGAGAAGCGCCTGCTGGACTCGGGCCATTGCCAATCCACAGCGCAACTCTGCCTGTTCGGGCGAGTCACCTTCTGCAACCAATCGCATGCCCAGGCAAAATCCACGCTGGCTCTGCCCCGGGAAATCACAGGAAGCAATTCGCAAGACAGTGCGGAGTGTATCAGTAGTATCTCTCTCGAGGAGTTCTTTCAGTCCAGAGCTGAGCTCCGCGTATTGCTTTCGATCGAAATTTAGGGAGATCTCCGCGAACACGAGCGTTGCCTCGAATGCAAACTCATGAGCGCTGTCGCCTGAGGTGGCCGGCAAGTCGGATCGCGTCGACGCGCTAACGGTCGTGAAGATCGATTCCGTTCCATTCACCGTGGTCAGGAAATTCCGAAGCGGAGGGTACTGGCGTGCAGCAGCAATCTTTTGGACCGCTCCAGGGTTCTCCCGCAAATCTACAAAGTCTTCGTCCGGAGGAAAGACGGCCGAGGGCTTTTCGGCTTCCGCCGCCTCGACGATTTCCACACGCATGGGCCAAACCCTATCGTTTCCGCGGCTCGCACACAAGCGAAATCTGGGCTATTCGAGGCTTTGGTGCAGCCGCTCGTCGTAAGGGCTGCCGAGTTTCGGATCCAGTTGCTGCCGGAACTGCCGGGTGTGCGCGGCGGCGACATGCTCGTCGAAATCCTTCTGGCTCTGCCAGACCTCGACGATCGAGATGTGGTTGAGCCTCGAGACTTGCGCGAAGCACTCGATGCGCACTAGGCCCTTCTCTTTGCGGCTGTCGCTAACGTATTGCTGAACCAGTTTCGTGCCCGCGCCTGTCTCGGGCGGTATGATATCCACGTGGGTCACGACGTAGATTTTGCCGCTGGGCGCAGACTCCTGGGCCAGCGTCCGCCCCGTGTACCCGGAGGCGGCTAAAATCAACACAAAACACAAGAAAGCGTAGTTCCATCGCCGAGAATTGTCGTTCGATGGGATCGGCATTTCTTCTCCTTCCTGGCGAATGGGCTGTGAAAGGGTTGAATCGCTCCGGCGCCTTTCGGCATCCAAGAGCTCGCCAACCGACATGTATATCATGTTGGCAGGGTCTGGCGAATCACGTATGATGGAAAATTGTCCGCTGACCAAGCGACGCGGCGGGTGCGGGCTGTACTTGCAGCCCGCTACAAAAACTGTAGTCCCGGTGGCCCTCCGGGAACCGCGCAGACCGGCCAGCAGCCAGGAGACCTCTTATGAAACCGAATATTCATCCGGACTATCACCCGGTGACCGTACACTGCGCCTGCGGGCACACGTTCCCCACGCGCTCGACGATCAAGGGTGAATTCCTGCGCGTTGAAATCTGCTCGAACTGCCATCCGTTCTTCACGGGGAAGCAAAAGCTATTGGATACCGCGGGGCGCGTCGAGCGCTTCACCAAGAAATACGAGCAGGCGGCTCAGGCCCAGCAGGCCATCAAGGAAGCAAATAAACGAAAGCGATAAGAATCCTCGCAATCCAAGCTGTTCTCGGGTATGCGTGCTGCCATTCCTCGTTTGCGGCGGGGTGTAAAATGTCCAACGAGATATGGCCGCTCAACCGATGACCTCGCCGCAGCCGGATCGCGTACCGTTTGAAGCCGGCGCGCCCCGCGTCACGCTGCGCAATCACTTCGCTCACGCCTACGATTCCGCAATCGCCGCGGCGCGCACCTGTTACGCGCCGCGGATCATCGGGCCTGAGGAAATCACGGACAAGCAGCGCCTGCAAATCGGCGCGTCCACGTTTTACGGCGGGCACCACACCGTCTACCAGCACGCCCACTTCGAATTTGGCCTCGAAAACGTCAGCCGGCAATTCGTCTGGTCTTTCCTGCACGCGCACCCGTTTTACAACTCCGAGCAGCAGAGCCAACGGTACGTGCGCCTCGATCACGCGCTTGCGTATTTGCCGCCCGAAACGCTGGGGTTCGGCGCCGCCGAGAGGGCGATTTATGAAGGCGCCGTGGCACGCGCATGGGGCTATTACCGCGAATTGACGGAAGTTTTGCGCGATGATGCCCGCGAAATTCTCAGCGACATTTGGCATATCGGGCCGATGTCGCACGCGAAGCGCGTGCAAAAAGTCGAGCGCCAGGCGGAGAAACGCGCGATCGAGGTCGCCCGCTACGTTCTGCCAGTCGCGGCCGCAACGACGATGGTCCACACGCTTTCCGGCATCGTCTTGCATCGGTTGTGGCGGATGACGGCAGCTTCGGATACACCGATTGAAGCCCGCTCGGTGATTGGGGAGATGGTTGCGCGTGTGCGCGAAGTTGATCCGCAGTTTTTTGACCGCTTCGACAACGCGCCGATGGAACAGGAGGAGATGCCGGAGTGGACGCACGCTTCCGCAGTTGGCGCCGTATCAAGTGGAGAGGACTTCGCGCGGGAGTTCGATGCTCATCTCGGCGCGCGCGTCTCAAAGCTGACGGACTTTTCACCGCACGCGCCGCATGTCGTCGCCGAGGCCTATCGCGCGGTGCTGGGCCTCACAGAGACTGCGTGCTCCGATGACGAAGCCGCTGACCGGCTGCTCAATCCGGCGCGCAATCCCTATCGCCTTGAGACTCTCAACATTGGCGTTCATGCGCCGGTCATGCGCGCGCTGCAGCATGCCAATTTCACATTTGCGAAAAAGATCAGTCATACGGCTGACAGCCAGGACCAGCGCCACCGCATGGTTCCAGGGTCGAGGCCGCTTCTGACCCTTACGGACACGCGGGCACCCGACTTTTTAACTCCCATGCTGATTGCCGAAAATGGACGCGCCCGAGAGGCGTACGAGCGCGCGATGGCAGACTCCTGGCAAGCCAAGAATGAGTTGATCGATCGAGGCACGCCGCGGGAGATCGCGCTTTACTTGCTTCCAAATGCGAAGGCGATTCGCCTGATTGAAACCGGCTCGCTTCTCCACCTCCTGCACAAGTGGACCATGCGTACTTGCTTCAATGCGCAGGAGGAGATTTACCAGGCGTCGATGGAGGAGGTCGAGCAGGTTCGCGCGGCGTTTCCATCGCTAGGGCGCTATCTGGGGCCGCCTTGCTACATTCGCGCCGGGATCACGACGCCAATCTGTACGGAAGGATCGCACTTCTGCGGCGTCAAAGTCTGGCAGGATTTCCCGAAAATCGTGCGGCGAATTTGACGGCGCGCCGCCATCCCTGACATGACCACTCGCGGCAGTCTTGCGTATTACCTCGCCGCATGGGTGTGCGGCTGTTTCTTCATGGCATTGGCCTTTTGGCTTGAGGTTCGTTGGCCGTCCCGGCACTCCTCCGACATCTTTCATGATGTCGGTTTTCTCGGGCTCTGTTTCTTCAGTCTCATTCTTGGCGCCGTTCCCTCGCTCCTTTTCGGCTGGATTCTGCGCAGTCTGTTGAGATTGCTTCGTGCCGAAAGCGTTTGGATTTGGGTGGCGGCCGGTGCGGTTCTGGCGACGATTTTGATTTGGATTCTCGGTAGCGCCGGGCGCCTGGCACGCGATCCGCGTTTTCTCCCCTACTCAGCGTTGCCCATCTGGCCATTCCTGCTCGTCGGCCCCCTGGCAATCCTGGAAGGGAGCATTTGGGTCAGCCTTCCGGTCGGGGCCGCAACGGCAAGTGTGCTATGTGCCGTTCACCGCGCATTTGTACGAGATACATCGCGCCTCCAGTAGCACAGGCTTCAGCCTGTGGGTTTTCTCAGCCACGGCTCGGTCGTCACCGTCGCGCGGAAAATCCACAGGCTGAAGCCTGTGCTACTTCAGCTCCGCCAGCGCAGCGTCACCGGCCCGTCCAGCGGATGTGTCATCGGCGCTCCGGTCTGCTGCGACGCGAGATACGCCGCCTTCAACTGAAAATACCAGCGCGCCTGGCGGTCGGCGTCGTCGATGAGCATCATGCGCGGCTGCACCTTGAGGCCGGGCTGCTGCCGCTCGATGACGCTTTGATCCTGCGCGATGAAGCGCTTTCCGAAGAAATGGAGCAGCGGCGTTACCGGAAGCCAAGGGAACAGGTTCCACGCTGCAACGAAATCGAGGCGGCAGGCGTCGCGCCGGATGGGCGTAACGGTCGTGCGATTCGTGAACCACCGCGAGCCGCAGCGAACTATTTCCGTGCGCATGTTTGGCAGGACGAAATCAATCTGCGTCGTCACTTCGTCGCCGTAAAAGCGCAGAAGCTTGTACGGCCCGCTGTTGGCTGAAGGCGCGTGCGAGCTCATGCGGAAGCCCTGCGGGATCGGCTCGAACGTCTTCTGTTTTTCGCGGATGCTGCGACGGCTGCGCCACCACCACGATTGATGCACGAACGGGCCGTGCGCCGGGTCCATGAGGCCGACGATGCCCGTGTCCATGCTGCATCCAAGGTCGGCCGTAAGGTGGGCGATGCGGTAGCGATCGCTGAATTTTGGCATTTCTGGCGCGGGCGAAATCGCCGGACGATCGAGCGCATGCCCTTCAGGATTTGCAAGAAAAACCCACAGATAGCCGTCGTGTTCTTCGCAAGGAAAGCCGCCCGCGTAGATGCGGTCGACCTGTAGCTTCGAGTCAGCCGTGATCGAGGGGATTTCGCGGCACTGGCCGGTGTGCGCGTCAAAACGCCAGCCGTGATACGTACACTCCACCGTTTGCCCGTCGCAGCTGCCCTCGGAAAGGGGAAACGCGCGATGAGGGCAAACGTCTCGGAGAGCGAACGCCTTTCCCGCGGCATCCCGTCCCAATACGAGCGGCACTTCCATGCGCATGGATTTCACGAGCGAGCGCCCGTGCAGTTCGCTGCTGCGCAGCGCCGGATACCAAAAGCCCCAGAGAAATTCGCCGTCGACGTTCGACGTGGGTACACCCGCGATAGAAGGTGAGAGGCTCGTCGGCATGCGCACTCGCACGCCTATCATATACCGTTCATTCGTCGGTGCAGCCTCTTGTGGGGTGAATTGGGCGCTGGAAGGGATGGAATTGTTGCGGGATCAATCTGCTGGAAGGCTGCTGACCGTGGTTCCTAAAACGCCTGCTGGCGATTAGGCCGTTTGGCTCATTTTCGGCACACGACGTAAAGCATTCCGCTCTTCGACGATCGCCCGAGCTCTTCAACTGACCCGCACAGCCTTCGTTGAAGTGTCTGGGCCATTGTTCCGATGCCGGCAATTGCGAAGCCCTCTCCGGCGAGCAGGCTCGCAGCTTCGTCAATTCGAAACCAATAGACGTGGGGCGAACGGTCCAGCAACGCCGAAAGATTGAATCTGCCTCCGAGCCACAGCCACGGCATGGATTGGGCCGACCGGCCTCGGAATGTCAGCGCTCGGAAACACGCGAGGTAAGCGATCATGCCCCGCATCCAGATAGATTGCAGGCGCGATTCGTAGCAAAGAAATGAAAACAATGCTGTACCATCCGGCTTGAGCACGCGATAAGCTTCGGCAATTGCTCGTCGTCTTCCTTCCTCGTCGCCGATGAAGGAAATGATTTGTTGAAGATAGATGATTTGATCAAACTCTCCGTCCACATAGGGGAGACTTCGAGCATCCTGCACGCTATACGCTGTTTTTCGCGACGGATCCTGCCGGCGCGCCTCTTCGATCAGTGCGGGAACATTGTCGAAGCCTGAGGTGTAGTCAAAGCCCAGCTCGATCAGGGCCCGGAGAATGCGGCCGCCGCCGGCGCCTGCCTCAAGGGTGCTCCTATCGGGCCGGAGATATTGCTCGATCAGAAAACGTTCGGAAGGGATCAGGCCCTCCGCCTTAGCCCAGCGTTCAAATTCCGGCCCGGCATAAACCTGACTAGAATCCAGACCGGACGCCTCAGGCTGCAAAACCGCTTTGCTTTGCGACATTGAGTCACTCCGGCCGGTGCCTTAACCAACGGAAGGAGCTAGGCTACCGTCATCTCGCGACAGAAACGATCTCCTTACCTTTTCCTGCACCAGGATTCCTCGAACGTTAGCTCCGCCCCAAGAATCGGGAATCATGCCGACCATCGATCTGAAGGGATATAGAGCGCGCACGCACGCGCCGAGGGTTTTCTGGTAGACAACCTTGAGGTCGCAATAGACCAGTTGAAACCCGAAGGTGCGAAGGAAATCCTGCACATTGGTGTCGTGCACAAAGGCGCGAAAACCGTTGGTCACGAGCTTCCCGTCCGCCACAACATAGTTCCTGAGAATTGCGTCCCACAAAGCGTATGCGGAATAGCGCGGGAGGTAGTCGGGATGGAATTTGAGAACTACGGTGGCGACGTAATCGTCGCCGATGACGCATTTTGTATAACCCGCGAGCTCGGTGCCTGCGAACACGGCCCAGAAGGCAAACGGCCCGTCCACGGAGTCCATGATCTGGCGCTGAAAGACGGCCTTCGATTCCGGGTGAGCGCCACGGTACCGGGCGAACGCTGAGGAATAGCATTCGTAACCATTTTGGGCGAACCAGGCTGCCTCAACTTTTTCAACCTTGCAGTTCTTGTAAGCTCGGCGGATTTTGCTCCTGGTGTTGGCGGAGAGGCCGCTGAAATCGTACCGGTGGCATGCGACATACCAAAAGCCGGTTGGCTCGGTGAAGGTTCTCGAGAAATAGCGCAGCAGCAGCGCGCCGGATTGCTCCAGTAGGTTCGCCGCCTGTAGCTCCGCCAATTCAATCGGCTGCGGCCTCAATGATGCCGGAGCCAAACACCCGTGGTACCGCCTCCACCATGTGCCTCCGCCCCAGAAGAGCGTTGAGGAATTGTGATGGCCGAGCCATCTCACATATGGATCGTGCGCTTCTTCCGCCCGGGTATGCGCCATGGCAGAGCCAAAGCTAGTTTATCTGGGACGACTGGCCCATCCGAGGCCGCCTGTAGTTTTGGGAGCGAAGGCCTGTATATCGAAAGGCCTGCGAGATTTAGGGGCAAATTTTGAGAAGCAGGACTCTGAAGGGCTTCGGCTGACCGTTGGGAAGGGTGATCCTGATCGCTGAATTGCTTTTACGAGAATTTGGCGTTATCTTACTTGGGAAGCAAGCCATGCTCTCCGCGTTCTATTAGCCGCAACCTCTCCTGGGCCCCGTCGCGCGGGGTCGCCGCACGAATCTAACCGCGCCAAGCGCGTATCCAATTGTGACTGGAATTCTATTTGGCAGGTGCAAGCCATGGCAGGCCTAACGCTGTACGAAAAGCTCGATCAGATTGAGAACCGCTACGTCGAAATGACCGCGGAGCTTTCTTCGCCGGAAATTCTTAACGATTCAGCGAATTATCAGAAGCTCGCGCGCCGCCATTCGGAGCTTTCCGAGATGGTCGAAAAGTATCGGGAGTGGAAGCAAATCGATAAAGGGCTTACAGAAGCGAAGCAGATGGCCCACGAAGCGGACGACCCCGAGATGAAGGTGCTCGCTCAGGAAGAAGAAAAGCAGCTGACCGAGCGCAAGGAAACCGTCGAGCGCGAGCTGAAATTTCTTTTGCTGCCGAAGGACCCGAACGACGAGAAGAACGTCATCGTCGAAATTCGCGCGGGAACGGGCGGTGACGAGGCTGCCCTCTTTGCTGGCGAGCTCTTCCGCATGTACTCGCGTTTTGCCGAGTCGCAGGGCTGGAAAGTGGAAGTCCTCGAAAGCTCCCCGAGCTCGCTCGGCGGACTCAAGGAAGTCGTCGCGTCGATTCAGGGAAAGAAAGTCTACTCTAAGCTGAAGTACGAGAGCGGCGTTCATCGCGTGCAGCGCGTGCCGGCCACCGAGCAGCAGGGACGCATTCACACTTCGGCGGCGACTGTCGCAGTGCTGCCGGAAGCGGATGACATCGACATCAAAATCGAGGCAAAAGACTTGCGCATCGATACGTTTTGCTCTTCGGGACCAGGCGGACAATCGGTAAACACAACGTATTCCGCTGTGCGCATCACGCACATTCCGTCGGGGCTGGTCGTTTCGCAGCAGGACGAAAAATCGCAGATCAAGAATCGCGCGAAGGCCATGCGCGTTCTGCGCTCGCGCCTTTACGAAATGGAACAGGCGAAGCAGCACGAAGCCATCGCCGCCGAGCGGCGCGGGCAGATCAAGACGGGCGACCGCTCGGAAAAAATACGCACCTACAATTTTCCGCAAAATCGCGTGACCGACCACCGCATCGGCCTCACGCTGCACCAACTCACAGAAGCGATGGACGGCAAGCTCGGCCCGTTTGTGGATGCGCTAGTAACACACTTCGAGGCGGAGCGCCTGAAGCAAGAATTGGTGGAAGCCTAACCGGCTTGCGAATCGCATTGTTTTGTCATTCCGAACGAGAGGAATTTCTCTTGAGCCTTTAGCAGATCGTTCTTCATTGAAGAAGCAGAGATTCCTCGAGCCAAAAAGCCTGACTCTCGGAATGACAGGCCGTTGGCTGGGGGAATTGGCAGGCACCCTTGATGTCTGACCCGTTACCAGCTAACAGTGGCCCGTTACCCTGCGATTCCGTTCAGGGCCAGCGAATCATTGATGTTCGCACCGCCCTGCGCGACGCGATCGCGCATCTCGAAGGCGAGCGTGTGCCGTCTGCGGCGTTGGACGCGGAGTTGCTGCTGATGCACACGCTCGGGCGCGACCGCGCGTGGCTCTACGCGCATCCAGAAGAGAAACTTGGTGATGTCCAGCACGAACGGTATTTTTCTCTCATTGCCCGGCGCGCGAGTGGGGTTCCGACGCAGCACCTCACCGGCCACCAAGAATTTTGGGGGCTGGATTTCGAAGTTTCTCCTGATGTCCTGATACCTCGGCCCGAGACCGAACATGTCATCGAAGTTGCGCTCGAGCGACTAGGGATTCGGCAAAGTTCGAGCCCGGCAGAGCGCGACAGCGAATTTCAAATCGCCGACGTAGGCACTGGCTCCGGCTGCATTGCCGTCGCACTCGCGCACGAACTTCCGTCCGCCCATATCTTTGCGATGGATATATCCGCCGCCGCGCTCGAAGTCGCGCGACGCAACGCCGCCCGGTACAAAGTCTCGTCGCGCATCGACTTCGTAAAAAGCAATCTGCTGGACGATGTGTTTCACGAATCACGGATCACCAGGCACGGACCACGGAATTTCGATCTCATCGTCAGCAACCCGCCCTACATCGGCCGTTGCGAGACCGCGACGTTGCCGCGCGAGGTGCGCGAGCATGAGCCCGAAGTGGCGCTTTTCGGCGGCGAGACTGGGACAGAACTTTATGCGCTGCTGATCGCCCAAGCGGCAAAACTGCTAAAGCCCGCCGGTATTCTTGTGCTGGAACTTGGTTACAATTCCGCGCAGCACGTTTCGCGCTTGCTCAGCGCTCCGGATTGGCTTGACCTAGCCATCACGAATGACCTGGCCGGAATTCCGCGCGTCGCGTCCGCTCGGCGCACTCCCGAGTGATGATCGTAGCTAGGCACATGTTCGCGGCAGGGATCATCCGGGGTTCAATTTCCTCTACTTCCTCATTCCTTTACTTCCTCCGCGGCGCTTCACACACATCACCTGCGCTACTATGTTGAAGGGACAGATCAATCATGGACGAGACGAAAAATCCTTGGACGGTAGTTTCGCAGGCGACGGTTTACGAAAATAACTGGATTCGCGTGAACCATCACGAGGTTTTGGACCCATCAGGCAGCCCCGCGATTTACGGCACGGTTCATTTCAAGAGTCACGCGACGGGAGTCGTTCCGATCGACGGAAATGGGGATGTCTTCCTGGTGGGTCAGTATCGCTTCCCCCTTGGTGCCTACAGCTGGGAGGTCCCCGAAGGTGGTGGGCCGCAAGATGTCCCCTTTCTCGACTCGGCGCAGCGAGAGCTCCGCGAGGAATGTGGGTTGGTCGCCAAAAGCTGGAAGGAAATCCTCGGAATGGACATTTCTAACAGCGTGTCGGACGAAAGGGCTACGGTCTTTCTCGCGTGGGACCTTTTGGCGACGGCCGCGCAGCCGGACGAAACAGAAAGACTACAAGTCATGCGGGTACCATTCTGGGACGCGGTTGCTCGGGTAAAACGAGGAGAAATCCGTGACTCGATCAGCGTGGCTGCGCTTTTTCGAGTGGCGTTGATGGCGCTGCAAGGTGAGCTGCCTGAGCAAATCGCAAAAGCAATCGGCCAGCCTGTGAAGATCGACTAAACCGGCTAAACCTCGTACGCTCTTGGGCTCCAAGTCCCGGGTGCGTGAGGACCAAACTTCCGTTGAGTTCGCATGCGGAACGGAACGCTAAAATTTTGAACGCCGCGCGCGCGTATGCTTCGGAGCCGATTTCTGAGGCGATCGGGATCCATGCCCGCCGATGAGCACACAGCTTTGAAATCGCTGCTGTCTTCAAAGAGGAATTTTTCTGCTTTGCGACTGAAAGCGAGCGGCCCGCAGACCCACTCTTCCAGAGTTCTTGCGATCACGGCGCGCCAGAGTTTTTCTTCGGCTGTTCCTTCGTCGTGCAACGGAAGCATCGCGCTCTTGAACATGGGTAAGTCCCCCAATGTACTTTTTTACCTTCAGCTGGGTGCCCCTTAAGGTGCAGGTGGTATGCCACAACTCGGGCAAAATCAGAGAGAAACGAGGGGTGTGCAAAAACTACCTGGAAGTTGATCCAGATCGCTGGGAATACATGGCTTTTGTTTCAGGTTAAGTCTTACCTCTTTAGTCACCCGCACGTTTGCGTGACAAGTTTTGGCGCCCTCAAGACCGCTTGCGCGGAACAGAATGCGCGGCTTATCGCAGAATTTTTTGCGCTTGTGGTAGAAAAATTACAAGGGTGCCTGAAGTCTCCGACACGTGTTGACTCACGCGAGCTCCTCGAGCCCGGGAATTCCGTCGATGCTTCGCTGATTTTTTTCCCGCCGATACGCGTCCAGGCCTTCGGTGCCTAACTTGTGAGACCACCCAGGCAGCTGAGTGCGCTGTCCTTCGTACTTGAGCAGCGGGACGCCGAAGCCGCAGGAATCGGCGATGCGCGAAATTTCAACGCGGATGATGCCTCTTGTGCCTTCATGCGGTGGGAAATGCCCCGCGAGAGAAGGGAATTCCGCATCGCCCGTATCGACAACGCGGCCACGGCCGTAGAGACGCAGAATTTTTGGCGGCCCTTGAAAATTGCAGAACATAAGAACGATTCGACCATTTTCCTTGAGATGGGAAACCGTCTCGATGCCGCTGCCGGTAAGGTCAAGATAGGCTACAGTCGAAGGGCCCAGAACACGAAAGGTGTCGAGCCCTTTCGGCGATACGTTGATGTGGCCTGAGGGGTCGAGCGGGGCCGGTCCAACGAAGAATATCGGCTGCCCCTCGATAAATTGCCGCACCGAATCGTCAATCGCCGAATAAATTGTTCCCACCGGAGGACACTCCTTTTGTTCATCCTAGCACGCGAGTTTTCGAAACGCGATGAAGTGACGAGGCTTACGCTTTCGCTCTCTATTCGCCAGGGTGTATAGTGTCGGCAAATAGCCATGCCGAAGCTCGCCAGCTTCAGGGCCAAGCGCGATTCCGCCGCGGAATCCCCCGCGTCTACTTCCCCAGCTTCGATCCTGCACGTGGATATGGACGCTTTCTTCGTCTCGGTCGAGCTGCTCGACAGGCCGGAGTTGCGCGGCAAGCCAGTAATGGTCGGCGGGCGAGCCAATCAGCGCGGGGTCGTCACCTCTGCCAGCTACGAGGCGCGAAAATACGGCGTCCACTCGGCGATGCCACTACGCACGGCGGGCCGATTGTGTCCTCACGGCGTGTTCCTCGAGAACAGACATGAACTCTACTCGGAGTGGAGTGATCGGGTCGGGACGATCCTCGGAAAATACTCGCCGATCGTGGAAATGGCGTCAGTGGACGAGGCCTATCTGGATTTCAGCGGAACAGAGCGTTTGCACGGCCCGCCGCTTGCGACGGCAGATGCGTTGCTGCGCGAAATTACTTCGACCACTGGACTGCCGTGCTCTGGGGGGCTCGCGCGAACGCGCCTCGTTGCAAAGGTCGCGAGCGATCAAGCGAAGCCGCGTGGCTTGATCTGGGTTCCCGCCGGCAGCGAGGAAGCTTTCTTGGCGCCTCTCGACGTGCGGCGGATCCCCGGCATCGGCAAGGTCACCGAGGCCGCGCTGAAGGCTTCTGGGGTTGAGAAGGTCGGCCAGCTCGCGGCGGCAACACTGGAAAAACTCGAAGAGCGTTTCGGCCGGTGGGGCACGGCGCTCTACCGTAAGGCGCGCGGTGGCGACACCTACGAGTTCTTCGTGGACGCCGAGCCCAAGTCCATTTCGCACAACCATACGTTCTCCGGGGACACTCAGGACCGCTCTCGATTGGACGCGACGCTCAGCCTGCTGACTCAGAAAGCGATGAAGCGTTTGCGCGAAGCAGGCCTCAGTACATCGACCGTGTCGGTCACGATCCGATACGCGGGATTCCAGACCATCACCCGTGCCCGCACGCTCCGCGAGCCTACACACCTCGATCCCATTGTTTTTGAGACGGTGAAGAAGCTATTCGATCGCCACTGGGATCGTCGGCGCAAGGTCAGACTCGTCGGCGTGGCGCTCTCTTCGTTCACCCACGGCAGCGAACAGCTTGACCTCCTGGACGCGAAGCGCCGGGAAAAACTCGAGCGTTTGGCGAAAGCCACCGATGCGTTGCGTGATCGCTTCGGTTTTTCGAAGATTCAATTCGGCGGCTCGATGACTAACGCAGGCGGAAAGAACGAGGATCGCTGAATTTCGAACGCTCCTGACCTCTCGGGCAGCCACACCTGGAAGCAACCGTCCGCGGAACGCTTTGTTCATCTAGCGGAAGCATGCATAATTTGAGAATGACTCCGCGAGAATTGGCGGAACAAATCTGCGCGACCCTGCGCCGCCATGGGCATCAGGCGTACTTCGTGGGGGGGTGTGTGCGCGATTTGGAACTCGGCCGCGAGCCGGCGGACTACGACGTTTGCACCGACGCGCGCCCGGACCGCGTTCAGGAACTGTTTCCGCGCAGCCTAGCGGTGGGCGCGAAGTTCGGCGTGATTCTGGTGGTGGACGAGGCTGCACAGGTCGAGGTGGCGACTTTCCGCTCAGACATTGGTTACTCCGACGGCCGGCATCCGGATTGCGTCGTCTACTCCGACAGCCCCGAGGAAGACGTTCGCCGGCGTGATTTCACGATCAACGGGTTGCTGATGGATCCGGCGACAAAGGAGGTTCTCGACGTTGTCGGCGGTCGAGCCGACTTGAAGGCGGGGATCGTGCGGGCCATCGGCGATCCGTTCCTGCGCTTCCAGGAAGACAAGTTGCGCATGCTGCGTGCCGTCCGATTTGCAGCTCGTTTCGGTTTCCAAATTGAGCCGGAAACCATGAGGGCAGCAAAGAGCCTTGCCCCCCGAATTCTGGAAGTTTCACTCGAGCGCATTCGCGATGAGTTAACCAAGTTGCTCACCGAAGACGCGGCCCGGCGGGGATTCGAACTGCTTGACGATACTGGGCTTCTTGCTGTAGTCCTGCCTGACGTTGCACGGATGAAAGGGGTAGAGCAGCCGCCGCAATTCCACCCAGAGGGCGACGTCTGGATTCACACGCGCATGATGCTTGAGATGCTGCCGCCCAATTGCTCTCCCACGCTTGCCTGGGGCGTCCTGCTCCACGATGTCGGCAAGCCCCCGACTTTTAGCCCCGCGGCCGGCCCAGGCACCCGCATACGCTTCGATGGACACGTCGAAGTGGGCGCACGGATGGCCGAATATATTTGCCGCAATCTCCGATTCTCGAATCAGGACATCGAGCAGATCGAGGCGTTGGTGGCGAATCATCTGCGCTTCAAGGACGTCCCGCAGATGCGGACCGCTACGCTCAAGCGATTCGTTCGCTTACCACAGTTTGAAGAACACATGGAGCTGCATCGGCTGGACTGCCTGGCGAGCCACGGAAGCCTCGAGATGTACAACTTCGTCCGAAATTTCCTGGCTGAGACGCCTCCCGAGGCGGTCCGCCCGCCAAAGCTGGTCACGGGTGACGACCTCAAGGATATGGGCTTTGTTCCAGGACCTCGATTCAAGGAAATTCTGTCGGCCGTGGAGGAAGCACAGCTTGAAGGGCGCCTGAGCGACCGAGAGAGCGCCCTCCAATTTGCCAGGTCTATGTCGAGGCTTTGACGGCAAAGCAAGCCCGGCGTTGGGCGAGGGATCCCTGTATGGATGGCCTTGGCTCATGGGGCTGGCTGAACTGCCGATGAAAGAGGTGAACCGAAGACGCCGAGCCATGGAAAGTCAGTGCGCTGCGCCCGTTCGTCGTCGGTTAAGTGCCTTCGCACTAATATCTTATTAGCATCATGGAAGCTTTTGAGCGTGGATTTAGATACCTTAGTGAAGTATGCTAAAGTCTGCTGCTATTAGCATTGTTTCTTTCGGTACCCTTTTTGCCAGGTCCGGCATCTAAAGTGCTGTGAGTTGAGATTGTTTCTGGCTTTTGTGCGTTATTTTCCAGGGGGACCAAATGGCCGAAAAAAACCTATCTATCCCGAACGAGTTGCCGATCTTGCCGGTCCGAGATACGGTCCTGTTTCCTGGGGGTGTGCAGCCGCTGACCGTGGGGCGCGAGGGCTCGCTCTCCCTGCTGAACTCCCTTCATGGTGATGAGAAGCTACTCGGAATCGTTGCCCAGCACGATCCCCGCGTCGAGGAACCAGCAGCTGCGGACCTGCATGTTGTAGGCACAGCCGCTAAGATCCACAAGCTGGTGCGAATGCCCAACGGCAATGTAGTCGTCTTTTTGGAAGGACTTCAGAGAATCCGAATTGTGGACCTGGTCAGCTTCCGGCCGTTTCTGAAGGCCAAGGTTGAAATCCAGCCGGACATTGTCGGGGAGCAGGACGCGGAACTCATGGCGCTGGAGCGCAACGCGCGTGAGCTGTTCCGCGACGTCGTGGCTCGCTCTCCGCAACTCTCGGATGATCTGCAGACCGCGGCGCTTAACATTGAAGACCCGGTTCGACTGGCGGACTTTATCGCCGCCAACTTGCCGTCGCTACCGACGCTCCTGCGCCAAGAACTGCTGGAGACGGCGGATGTCCGGCGACGCCTGGAAACTTTGATCCGCGAACTGTCCAAGGAACTCGAAGTTTTGGAACTGCGGAACAAGATTCAGGAACAAGTGCAGGAGCAGGTCAGCCAGAGCCAGCGCGAATACCTGTTGCGCGAGCAGCTGAAAGCCATACACAAGGAGCTAGGCGAAACCGATGACGGCCAAGCCGAACTCGATGAGCTGCGCGAAAAAATTGAAAAGTCCGGCATGACCGCCGAGGCGCATAAGGAGTGCGATCGCGAGCTGAAGCGGCTCGCAAAAATGACTCCCGCGTCAGCCGAGTACATGGTCGCGCGCACGTATCTCGAGTGGATGATTTCGCTTCCGTGGGCCAAATCTTCAGGGGCGCTCGAAATCGATATCCCGAAGGGGCAAGCCATCCTGGATGAGGACCACTACGACCTGGAAAAAGTGAAAGAGCGGATCCTCGACTATTTGGCCGTCAAGAAGCTTCAGCCTGGGATGAAGGGCCCGATCTTGTGCTTCCTTGGGCCTCCAGGTGTGGGGAAAACTTCGCTTGGGAAATCGATCGCGCGCGCGCTTGGCCGCAAGTTTGTGCGCATCTCGATGGGCGGGATGCACGACGAAGCGGAAATCCGCGGTCACCGGCGAACTTACATCGGCGCGCTACCGGGGCAAATCATTCAAGGAATCCGTCGGGCGGAGACCAACGATCCAGTCTTCATGCTGGACGAGGTAGACAAGCTCGGGCGCGATTTCCGGGGCGATCCTTCCGCGGCGCTGATGGAAGTGCTCGATCCGGAGCAAAACGCTTCTTTCCGCGATCACTACCTGGACGTGCCGTTTGACTTGTCCAAGGTTTTGTTCATCGCCACGGCGAATATGATCGATCCGATCCCGGAACCGCTCCGAGACCGTATGGAGATCATTGAGCTCGCTGGCTACACCGAGGTGGAGAAGATCCATATCGCCAATAAGTATCTGGTCCCGAAGCAGGCGAGCGAGCACGGGCTGAAGGTCGGCGAGCAGGTCGAGTTCACCGACAACGGCTTGCGCGAGATCATTCACAGCTACACACGTGAAGCGGGCGTCCGGAACCTCGAGCGCGAAATTGCCACGCTCATCCGGAAGCAGGCACGAAAGCTCGCCGAGGGCAAAACCGAGAAACTGGTCGTGACACCAGAAGTGGTGCACGAAGCGCTCGGCGTGCCGAAGTTTCGCTCCGAACGTGAGGTTGAGGAGCGCGTCAAGACGCCCGGCGTGTCAGTCGGCCTCGTCTGGACGCCTGCCGGCGGCGATATCGTGTTTATCGAAGCGAGCCGCATGCGGGGCGGGAAACAGTTCACGATGACTGGTCACCTCGGCGAGGTGATGCAGGAGTCGATGACTGCCGCGCTCACCTGGGTCCGCGCCAACGCCGAGCGCTATGACATCGATCCCGACTTCTTCCGGAAGCAGGACATCCACATTCACGTGCCGTCTGGCGCGGTGCCGAAGGATGGACCGTCGGCCGGCGTCGCGATGGTGAATGCGCTGGTGAGTCTGCTCTCCGGTCGGCCCCTCCGGCCCCGCGTGGCCATGACGGGCGAAATTTCGCTCTCCGGTGTCGTGCTGCCGGTAGGCGGAATCAAGGAAAAAGTGCTCGGAGCGAAGCGCGCCGGAATCCGCGAGGTGATTTTGCCCGCGGAGAACGAGCCCAATCTGAAGGAGGACCTGCAGCCTCATATGCTCGAAGGGATGCAGATCCACTTCGTGCGGACCGTCGATCAGGCCATCGACATCGCGCTCGCGAAAGCCGCGCCGGTCACTACAACGCTTAAGAAGGGTCACTTGCCGCCGGTGCCGCCCGCACCTGCGAGCATGCCGCCGGTGCACTAATTCTTCGGGCCAACAACCAGCAATCAGGGAAGGTCCGGACTCACCGTCGCGTCGGGTGAGTCCGGGCCTTTTTCTTTGCGCACGCGGTCGGGCCGATTGCGCAAACCCGTTGACGCATGCTGATAAGATTCTCGCGGATGGCACGCGCGAAGAAGCTTTTCCCGATCTACGGCAGCGCGCTGGCGAACAATATGCTCGCCGCACTCGAGCGCGAGCACATCGTGGCGGGTTTTGTCGCGGCTTACGTGGAGGAATACTCCAGACGCGGAATCTTGGGCGGGCCGGCACGGGACCGAGAGCTCGCCGAAACCATTGGTCGCGAGGTCGTGATTGCAATGACTCTTGAAGTGCGGCGTGTGCTGCCAGGATTTTTTGGCAAGAGGCTGCGCAGCAAACTCAAAAACGAGGAGAAGGAATCGATCGATCTGCTTCTCCGTGAGCTGGTTGGCGCTCTCGGGCGCGCGTGGAATTGGGACGGCGAAGACCGCCGGCAGTTCCGCCGTGACTTTTCGTTGTACTCCGATTCCGCTGCTCGTAAGACGTCTGCGGCTTCCGCAAATCGCAAACGTAGGAGCGTGAGGGTAGGTCCGGAGGAATCGCCTTTTGTCGGGCGAGTTGCGCTGCTGCTCGATCCTTCCATGCTCGACCAGGCGCGCCGCGCGGCACGAAAATTCCATGGCGAAATTGCCCCCCTGGCCCAAAAGCTCCTCAAGCAAACACTCCGGCCGAGCAGGGCCTAGTCAGCGAGATTCTCAGCCAACGTACCGCGCGCGTTTCTCCGACCCCTATGTACGCATTGGTTGCAGAGCAGTAGCAACTCCGCCACGTCCTCGCCTTCGTCGAAAACTTATTTGATATCCTCGTTCCAGTAGCTTTCCCATTTAAGGACAGGCGAACATGCTGTGCGTTTTCTGTGCGCTGAGCCTATTCTACTTGCTTCTAATCGAGCAGATCTTGCAGGGTCTGTACAGCCTGTGGAATGGACTTCGTTGGTTGCGACAGGCACAGCGGCGAGCCGCTAGCCATGCAGGGTTTTACGCGCCGCGCCTTGCTCTATTTTGTCCTGTGAAGGGCGCCGAGCCTGGGCTCGAGCAGAACCTCGCGGCTTTAACGACCTTTGACTATCCCGATTACGAAATTTTCTTCACCATGGCGAGCACCGAAGACCCCGCGAGGAAAATCGTCGAACGCCTAACCGCCAAGAGCAAGCGAAAGATTCACACCGTGATTGCCGGCCGCCCGACTGACTGCGGAGAAAAAGTGAACAATCTTCGCGCTGCAGTTGAGCAGGCCAAGGATGCCTTTGACGTCTTCGTGTTTGCGGATTCCGACGGCCGCCCAGGGCGAAACTGGCTCTCGCGGCTGGTTGCACCGCTTGCCGAGTCCAACGTAGGCGCCGTCACGACGTTTCGCTGGCTTTTTCCGCAACACGGCGGTTTCTGGAGCGCGCTGGCTTCCGCCTGGAACGCGCCCGCCGTGACATACTTGGGCGAGCACCACCACAATTTCTGCTGGGGAGGCGGCACGGGCATTCGCCGGGACCGATTCGAGCAGAGCAACGTGATGGAGTTCTGGAACGGTTCCGTGAGCGATGACTTCTCGCTCACTCATGCATTGCGACTGGCCGGCTTGTCGATCCTGTTTGCTCCAGAGTGTCTTGTTCCGGCCCTGTTCGACTGCAACGCGGAGGGTCTCGTGGAATTCACGAACCGCCAAATCATCATCACCCGCGTGTACGAGCCGAAGCTGTGGACTCGCGGCGGCGTTGCTCACGCGCTTTACTGCGGCGCAGTTTTAACAGGGATCGGATTGTTTCTTTTCAACGTCGTGACGGGAGCGCCTGCGCTGCACTTGCTGCTTTTAGCGCTAGTACCATCAGTACTCTCGATGGCGCGAGGCGTTCTGCGTCTCGCAGCAATCATGGAACTTCTTCCGGACTGGAAGACAAAATTGCTTGCCGACGGTTGGATTTGGACCCTTCTTGCGGCGGCAGTGCCGTTTCTCGCTTTGTGGAACACGCTGGTTGCAATTTTTACACGGCAAATTCGCTGGCGCGGCATCCGCTATCAACTTCTCTCGCCCGGACAAACGCGAATCCTTATGCGCTGACTAAGCGCAATGCGCGCCTCACTGGTCTCTACGCACAATTCTGACCTGTGGAAATCTCTAGAGCGAAATTCACCGAAAAGCGAGGATTCGAGGTCAAAGGGGATTTGCCTGTCGAGGTTTTCTTAGCGGCCTGACAAGAACGGAAAGTGCGCGGACGCTGCCATGAAAAAAATCATCGGAAGGCTTAACCAAAAATTAATCTGCATCGTAAGCGCGGCGAGTCTCGCCAGCTTCGCTGCCTCGGGCGGCATGGGCGATCCGTGCTGAGAGGCGGACCGAGTCCACGCAATCAATCGCTTCTGACAGCGCCAGTTGATTCCCCACACGTTGAGGAACAAGATCGTTCCCAGCCCGCCGCCGATGGCGATGCACAGCACGCGATTTCCTGCACCTGGCTGCGCCAAAAGCGATACCACAACCCACGACGTAGCAGCCATGACAAACAACACTAACACTCCCAAAATGAATGAATTACCGCGTGCACTACCAACTTGAAGAAGGGCCATCTCAATGGCAAATGCCGCGAGCCAACAAGCGATCCAGATCCCAAGCCAGGCGCCCCACGCGTGTGGCCGCCCCGCGTTCACAGCGTCGGTCTTGGCCAGTATCATGAAGTAACGGAAGCCCGCGAGCCAGCCGATGAGAGCGCTCCACCGCAACCACCAAAGACCTCGCGAAGCGATTTCGGGAAACACCTTAGAGCGAGTCGCGGAATCCAAAGTTTTCATCGCGGGAGAAACCGCAAGCAGGAAAAAACCGAGGAAGCCCATCCAGAAAATTGCCGCGACGATGTGGACCCAACGCAACACGATTTGCTCCAAACCCGCTGTACCACCTGCGAACATCACATCGAGTTTCCAAAGAGAAAACGTGAAGAGCGATACCGCATTTGGAACGGAAATGAACATGGCTGCCTCAATTTCCCGTAGTAATTAAGAAAATAATATATGCCAAACAACCAGCAACCCGCGACGTGATGCATTCTCCGTAGGAAAATTTTTCTAATTCATGGAAACTTTTCCGGTGATCGGGCGATCACTGTAAGGCGACCGCTCTCAACTCCTTCCTATTCTGCGGAAAAAGTTTTACCACTAGATGGTAAACGATTTGCATGAGCCAGTGGGTAATTTGGTTCCTGTAGAAGGGGTGACCGGGTCCAATGGCGTGTCTGGTATTCGTGCGAGCAGACGCCACCAGCGCAAGTTCATCCTCACAGGCGATCTCTATTCTTCGCGGTTGGTACGTTAAAGTTGCGGTGATGCTTTTGGACGTGGCCCTTGCCGTATCGCATGGAAAGCATGAACTGAGATTCTAGTCCTTACGACCCCGCCGAGGACTGAAGATTGTGAGGCTATTCTGATACGACGCAGAAAGCAGTCTGTTGATGTGCAGACCCTCCAGCCGCCCTTTCTACCCAAGCGCTTTGTTTTGTGTGAGCGTTCTTCCGGGGCGGTCCGCTTTCACGTGGATGCAGAGCCCGATGGCCGCATGCCTGTGGAAAAAATCGCAAGCCTGCTGGCCGTTCACTGCCTGGTACGAGGCCAGGCGCCCGAGGATTTTGAACTAATGGTCATTCCCCGCGAACCCCTGCTGGACGCCCCTGCTGAGCGCGCTCAGGAGCTTCTGGCTGCTGGCCGGGCTCTCGGTGCGGGAATAAAAGTCAGCCGGCGAGAGGGAGAAGTCCTCGACGGCATCCTTCAGAACCTCGCGAACAAGGAAATCGCTGTAAGGCTGAATGTTTCCGAGCGTACCGTGAAATTCCACGTGTCCTCATTGCTGGCCAAGTTTGGCGTCACGGATCGGGTAGCTCTGAGCCGTGAGGCCGCTCTAGGCCGCATGCCGGGTCGGTCCCCAGTCGGGATCCTTACGGCCGAGAATCTGTTCGCGTTTCAGATCACCGGGAACCAGGCTTCTGCCGAAGCCGGTCCTTCGCCCATACGGGAGGGCGCACCTGAACAGCCCAGGGAAACACGCCGCACGCGCAGCCATCTCCTGCCGATGTATCCGCGCGAACGGTTTGCCACGTAAGTCGGAGAACGAAACGAACGAGTCAAGCGGCCCAACCGGGTATTGAACCGGTTGGGCCGCTCCTTTTTGGTATGTGCAGCAGATCAGTGAAGCCCGACGTCAGGTTATCGAGCCCTGGTTCTATTTCTTTGCCGCCGAGTAGTGGCTTGCAACCTCATCCCAGTTGACCACGTTCCACCACGCCTCTAAGTAATCCGCGCGGCGGTTCTGATACTTCAGGTAGTAGGCGTGCTCCCAGACGTCCACGCCGAGGATGGCCTTTCCACCTGCCATCAGGGGGTTGTCCTGGTTGGGTGTGGATTCGATATCCAGCTTGCCGCCCTTGACGACAAGCCATGCCCAGCCCGAGCCGAACCGGCCCATGCCCGCAGCGTTCAATTTCGTCTTGAAATCGGCAAACGAGCCGAAAGAAGACTTGATCGCGTCAGCCAGCCCACCGGAGGGCTCGCCACCCCCGCCTTTCTTCATTAATTTCCAAAACATCGAGTGATTCCAGTGGCCGCCCGCGTTGTTCCGGACGGCTGTGCGGATATTTTCGGGGATCCGGTCGAGGCCGGAAACGATCTGATCGATCGACAGCCCCTGAAGATCGGCGTGCCCCTCAAGGGCCTTATTCAAGTTCGTGACGTAGGCGCCGTGATGTTTGTCGTGATGGATCTCCATCGTCATTTTGTCGATGTAGGGCTCGAGTGCGTCGCTAGGGTAGGGAAGTGGCGGAAGAACGTGGGCCAATGAACCCTCCTTTTGTGATGTCGCGGCCTGCTGTTGTGCCATGAAATACCTCCTGAAACTGGATTTGGATGATAGCTCACTGCCGCCGGGCAATTGCATTTTATCTCTGACCGCGGGGCGGTACAACCGGGGCCGACAAAATCTGTGGAAGTTTCTCTGGAAACTCCAGCCGTGCGAGGGCCCATCGCGCGTGCTCAGCAAGCATCTCGTCGCCCGACCCGGCGATCTGCGAAAGATGCGTGCGAATTTCTTCGTAGCGCGGGTCGCTCGGCCGCAGGCCGGAGTTCCCGATCGCCACACAAGCATTGCGCACAAGCCCGCTCCACTTCGCGCGCTTCACGGGGCTTCCGCGAAATGCCTGGCGAAATTCCTCTTCTGTGAGCGCGATCAGCCATTCGAGGGGCGGCGCAAAAAACGAGAACTCCTCGCGGCGGCGCGGCTGAAAACTTGGCAACGCAGCCAGCGGAGCGCGCCGATTCCACGGGCAAACGTCCTGGCAGATGTCACAGCCAAAGACGTGCCGGCCCATAGGTTCGCGTAGCTCGGGCGGAATTGCGTTGCGGAGCTCGATGGTCAGGTAAGAAATGCAGAGCCGCGCATCGAGAACGTAAGGCTCGACGATAGCGCTCGTCGGGCACGCATCGATGCATAGGCTGCAATTCCCGCACAGGTCCGGGGCAGGCGCTTCACCGGGACCCAGCGACTCCGGGAGATCAAGGGTCGTTACGATCACGCCAAGAAAAAGCCACGAACCGAGTTGCTCATTAATCAGGCATGTGTTTTTCGCCAGCCATCCCAGCCCCGCATATTTTGCGGCGACACGCTCGACAACTGGACCGGTATCCACGTAGGTTCGCGCCTCAAATGGTTCCTGAAACTCCAGGCGTAGGCGCTCAACGAACGACTGGAGCTTTTCGCCGAGGACCTTGTGGTAGTCGTCGCCCCAGGCGTAGCGCGAGATCCAGCCTCGGGGACCGATTTCAGCGTCACATGGGTTCGGTTCCAGGGCGTCGGTCGAATTGGGAGACGCCGTGTTGTAAACGAGTGCGCACACGATCACGCTGCGGGCGTCCTGCATCGTCAGCGAAGGCGAATTGCGGCGTCGGTCGTGCAAATAGCGCATTTCGCCAGCATGTCCGCGCTCGAGCCATTCTCCTAGATGCGCCAGTTCGGGGAATGCTGCGGCCCGAGCTATGCCGCAGAGGTCAAATCCGACAGATAACCCGATTTCCGTAATCCGCGCAGAGGCTGTGATATCCGCCATGGACCGATTTTGCCGCAGATGGGTGCCGAGCGCGAGGGGAAGGCAAATCGACCCAAGACTCGCGCGAGGCGCGGCACCGCGTGTGCCAATCTGCCGCGGCAATTCATCCAAACGTGCGAAAATACGCGCGGCGCAACGAGAACTTGGCCGGCAGTCCGCAGTACGAAAGGCAAAGATGAGAAGGCGCAAGCTCGGCAAGACCGATTTGGAGATCGCTCCCCTAGTTTTTGGCGGGAATGTCTTTGGCTGGACGACGGACGCGGCAACCACGTTCAAACTGCTGGATGCCTTTGTTGCTGCCGGTTTCAGTGCGATTGACACCGCCGATGTCTATTCCAAATGGGTGCCCGGCCATGTGGGCGGAGAATCGGAGGCGATTCTCGGCGACTGGATCAAGCGAAATGGAAATCGAACAAACGTCATCATTGCTACAAAAGTCGGCATGGAGATGGGGGATGGGGCCAAAGGGCTCTCCAGATCCTACATCTTGCGCTCCGCTGAGGACTCCCTGAAGCGCCTGCAAACTGACTACATCGATCTCTACCAATCGCACGCCGATGATGCGGATACGCCGCAGGAGGAGACCCTGCGGGCTTACGCAGAGCTCGTCAAGCAGGGGAAGGTCCGATTCATTGGGGCTTCCAATTTCAAAGCCGACAGGCTCGCATCGGCTCTCGAGATCAGCAAGAAGGCTGGCCTGCCGGCTTATCAAACCCTGCAGCCGAACTATAGCCTGATCGAACGCGCCGGTTTCGAGGGTGACCTCGAAGATCTGTGTGAGAGAGAGGGACTCGGCGTCATCAACTATTTTCCGCTGGCGGGAGGCTTTCTTTCCGGCAAATATCGGTCCGAAAGTGACGCCGCCGGGCGGCCGCGCGCTCGTAACGTAACCAAGTATCTCAACACTGAACGTGGCCTCAGAATTCTCCATGCGCTGGACGAGGTCGCAAAGAAGCATCATGCGACTCCCGCAAGCCTCTCACTCGCGTGGCTGCTGGCGCGCCCCAGCATCACCGCGCCAATCGTGAGCGCGACCAATCTCGAGCAGCTCAATGATTTGATCGCGTCAGTCGAGCTGACGCTGGATCGCGATTCCATCGAACTCCTGAATCAAGCCAGCGCGTGAGAGTGTGCTTCAATACACAGGCTTCAGCCTGTGGGGGGTTGCCCTTGCAAGGTTCAAAAGCTGCAGGTTCGAAGCCTGCGCCACTTAAAAACACGCATGTAGCTTTTCTGTGCGCGGCTCTGGTTCCGCGTGCGCCCCGCTGATACAATATCGGCCAGTGAGCGATTGGCGACAAATTCAAGCGCGTATCCGCAAGGCTCGAACCAGCTCGGATCCACCCGGCCAACTTTCGGCGCTGTATGAACGGACCCGCGACGCAATGGTCGCGTTTGAATTGGCTCAGGTCCATGAAAAGGCCGGCGCTCTTTCCGAAGCGACTCGCTGGTTCACCACGGCTGCCGAGCGTTTTCGCCGCCCGCAATGGAAGCAAAAGGCTGAGGAAGCTCTGACACGGCTGGGCGCGCCCATTCCATCGGTGCCGACAGAAGCCGCGGCTGTATCTTTAGGCCAAGCGGTGACGGAGTTGCCCGCTCCTCCGCAACCCGTGATTGCGGAATTCTCGGAAGAGCAAAGCATGGAGGCCGCGCCGGAGTTGAGTAACGGTCAGCAAGAATCGGTTTTCGAGCAGCCTTTGGCAGAAGCCCAGGCCGCGGCTCCCGAGCCTGACCAGAACCATCGTCGCCGTCGCCGTGGACGTCGAGGCGGGCGCGGACGACGCAAGGGAGCGAGTGCGGCTGCCCCTACTGCCGTCGCTCCAGCCCCGCCACCAGTTCCGCCATCCATGTTCGATCGCGTCGCGGAGCCGGCTGCATTTCCTGGAGCGCCTACGGGGGCGGCAGAGGTCGCTGAGTCGCGGACGCACGAGCCCGAACCGGCGCGAAGCCATGAAGCGACCGCAGCGAGTTCAGTAGCCTCCGTTCGTGTTCGCTCGGGCGACCCCGCGCTTTCCTCACGCATGACGCAACTCGAGTCCCAGCTCCGCCGCCTTTTGGCATGTTCGCTGCACTCGGTTGATGAGCCAGACGAAGCTCCGGCTGGCCCCGGCGTTTTCATCATCACGGACACAGACCAGACGACCTACTACTACGCGGAAGCGTGTCAGACGCTGCGCGTCGGGATCGGGAATTTGCTGCGAGGCGGGCGCGGGAGCCGCGAGGGCGCGAACCTGAAGGAAAAACTCGCCGAGCATCTCGGTATAAATGAAGCGCGCGTCGGGAAATATCTCAAGGACCATTGCGGCGTGCGCTGGTTGCAGCTCGACGAAGGCGCATCGCTGCTGGCGCATTTCGCCGTTGCCGTTCTCCGGCCCGTCGCAAACGAATAATCCCGCATTTTTCTTGCGTTATTTCTCATTTCAACCTCGTTTTGCGGTCATGCACCGTGGACAAGGCGCGCTTCGAGTGTCTACACTGGCCTTAGTTGCGAATTCCGTTATGACGAAAGGAAATTCGTGCGCACGCAAATTGGCATCGTCGGTGCCGGCCCGGCCGGACTCGTGCTCTCCCACCTGCTCCACTTGCAAAAAATCGAATCCGTCGTTCTTGAAGCGCGCAGCCGGAAATACATCGAAGAGCGCATCCGTGCGGGCGTTCTCGAGCAGGGCACGGTCGATCTGCTCGTCGAAACGGGGGTCGGGGCGCGGCTGAAGCGCGAAGGGCTAGTCCATCACGGCATCGAGTTGCGATTCAACCGGCGCGGCCACCGCATCGATTTGTACGAACTTTCCGGCGGCAAGGCCATCACGGTGTACGCGCAACAAGAGGTCATCAAGGATTTGGTCGCGGCACGCCTAGAAGCGGGCGGCCAAATCATTTTCGAGGTGAGCGATGTGAGCGTGCACGGATTCGATGGTCCGAAACCATTTATCCGCTTCCGCCGGAACGGTCAAGTTGAGGAACTTCATTGTGATTTCATCGGTGGGTGCGACGGTTTTCACGGCGTGTGCCGCCCAAGCATTCCAGCGAGCGCAATCACCGACTTCGACCATGTATATCCGTTCGGCTGGCTGGGAATCTTGGCGCAAGCTCCTCCGTCCTCTCACGAGCTGATTTACTGTCAGCACGAACGCGGCTTCGCTTTGTTCAGCATGCGCACGCCCGAAGTAAGCCGCCTTTACATCCAGGTGCCGAATGATGAGGAAATCAAATCCTGGCCCGATGAACGCGTTTGGAGTGAGCTTCAGTTGCGGTCGGCGCTGGACGGCAATTGGAAACTGGCTAGAGGGCCTGTGCTCCAGAAAAACATTGCGGGCTTGAGAAGCTACGTCGCTGAGCCAATGCAATACGGAAAATTGTTTCTCGCAGGCGACGCAGCTCACATCGTGCCCGCGACCGGCGCCAAAGGACTCAACCTTGCAGTCGCAGACGTGCGCATTCTGGCACAGGCTCTCGCGGAGTTTTATAAGTCCGGCAAGACTCGCCTGCTGGACCGCTATTCGGAGACGTGCTTGCGGCGCGTATGGAAAGCCCAGCGCTTCTCCTGGTGGATGACCACGATGCTCCACAAGTTTGACACAGACGGCCCCTTCGACCAGCGCCGCCGCATCGCCGAGCTCGATTACCTGACCGGCTCGCGCGCCGCCATGACCTCGCTAGCAGAAAATTACGTCGGCCTGCCTTGGGACTAAGCGATAGTGGTTCACCTTCCGGTTGGCTCGTCATCCGTCGAGAACCGATGCCAGGCGCGGAGATCACTTCCTACTAGCCGACTTCTCGTTACCTATGCGCATGTCCCGATCTGGATTACTTCCGGTTTGCCGACAAACCGCTCGTTTCCCCGTTGCCTAAGGAGATAGCCGTTTTTCTCCTGGATTGCCGATAGATTTCCGGTGTTTCGCTTCAAGCAAAGCAGTTGAGCGACCGCGAAATATTCCTCCCGCCGTTTGCCAATCCTAAGCATAGGACGTCGCACGGCAGAGTCCAGATCAGGGCAGTTTGTCGAAAAAGAGATAAACGGCGGCAATCCGGCCGTCCTGCGCAATGATGAAATCGGTCCCGGCGTAAGCTGGCGCCTCACTCGGGCGGCCCGATACCCAGCGGACCAGCCCGCCATTGCCCGATTCCGCAGGCTCGGTAATTGGCTGATATCGGAATTCAGGGTGAGTAGCTTTGATCGCGCCCGCGATGCGGTCGATTTCGTCACGGCCACGATAGACTCCCTTGCTGGGGTCGTAGAAAACGCAATCTTCAGTGTAAATCTCGTCGATGGCGGCGCGCCGGCGAGCGGGATCGTTTTCACCGAAGACATCACGAAGATTGCGGATCAGCAAGGTCGAGACGCTGTAGGACATGGCTTGTCTCCTCTCGGCATCGAGTGCGGCTTGCGATATCTCGACCCGGAACGGCTATATTAGCTCGGCGAGGCCGCGCATCGCCACACGGTGACTAGGTCTCAAGCAGCGTGCCGAGTACCTCGGGCCAGCGAGCTTCGAAGTCGCTGTCTCGTTGGAGTCCGCGTTGCAACAAATTCTGGATTCGCTGCTGCGTTTCAGGCCAAGTCAGCGCGGTCTCAAAAGAAGTGATGGCGGCGAGGAGCCGGTCGGCGGACGGCAACGAGACATGGTTGACGAGATTCTTCGCCGCGGCGATGGCACGCCGGTCGAAGCAGGCGATCCGGCGCGCCAGAGCGTCGACGAAGCCGTCCAGTTCGACGTCTGGAAGTGCCCGGTTGACGTATCCGTATCGTTCCGCGGTGTCGCCGTCGAAATCGTTTGCGCCGAGAACGATTTCGAGCGCCCGGCCCCGACCGACCAGATGTGGAAGACGTTCCGTACCGCCGCCGCCGGGATGCAATCCCACCCCGACTTCGGGCTGGCCGAGTCGCGTGTTCTCGCGCGACGCGAAGCGCATGTCGCACGCGAGGACAAACTCGCTGCTCACGCCCCGGACACAGCCTCGGATCTTCGCGATGCTGACCACCGGGGACTTGGTGAGACGCACGAACGTATCCATCAGGATCGGGAGGCCCGAAGCCCCGACAGCAGTCATGATGTTCCCTATCTTGCCCGTCAAATCAAAGTGGGCAAGGTAAAACTCGGGGTTCGCGCTTTCGAATACGACGACCCGCAGGCTCGGGCTGGCGTTCATTCGCGCGAGCAGATCCTGTAGCGCTTCGAATATGCTGGCGTCTACGATGTTGAAAGGCGGGTAATCGAACACAACCCTCCAGTACGCAGGCGTTTCCTCGATCAGCCGCACGTGCGCCGCAGAATTAGTCTTAGCCATATGTTTCTCCCTTCCTAGACCTCGAAACCGCGGGACGGCGAGGTGATCTTCTTCCATTCATAGGAACGCATGCGCAAGAGTGCAGACTCGCTGACGCATAATTTCAAGACGAGATTTCGTTCAAGCGCAAGGCCTTGCGCCAGCGGCGTCTCCGTGGCGTTGCGGACGAGACGTTTAATGTAGGCGAGCGAATCCCGCGTATGCGACGACAGGCGCCGCGCAATCTCCATTGCGCGATCGAGAGCCTTGCCGCTGACCGTTTCGTGCACCAGCCCCTTCCTTTCGGCTTCACGCGGATTCAGTGGCTGACCCATGAGGATGTGCATGAGTGCAGCTGGTGTTCCGATGGTGCGCGGCAGCCTTTGCGTGCCCCCGCACCGGGAAGGAGACCAAGGTCTGCCTCCGGCAACCCGATCAGGTAGTCGCCATCCTCGGCAATACGAAGATCGCAAGACAGCGCGAACTCGAAGGCACCGGCTAGGGCTGTGCCGGAGATGGCCGCAATTACCGGCTTTGGCATGCTCTCGCACAGCGCCATGTCTCTATCAAAGAATCCGCCGTTGTAGGTGGGGTTCTCGGGCCACTGACGACCGGAGGCGCGCAGGGATTCCGCGATTTGGATAAGCGCAGGGACATTAAAATGACGATTGAAATAACCGGGTGCGCCGCCAGTCACGATGACAACGCGAACGTTGGGGTCGCCCGCGAATCCGTCCAACGCTTCGGTAACCGCGTCGCCCATCTCCGCGTCGAAGTAGATGCGTTTTGCGCTACCAAGCGTAATCATGGCAATTCCATCGGCTGCTCTTGTCGCCAGAACATCGGCGTTCATCGCCCCTCCCTTTTTATAAATGTAACTTCTAAACAGACATGTTCTATCCAAAAAACTACTTGTAGCTCCTCGCTTTTGCAACCATCTCAGAAAGCATTCGCTGGCCCAAGCGGGCCTCAAACGCTCGCTGTGTATCCTCCAGCAGCTCTACCATTGCCTGTTTATGAGTGCAGCTCGTTCGGCAAGTCTTTTCTTTTGGATACTGGTGAATCGAAAAAACAGCGGGCGCTTCTACCGCTTTGTATATCTCTAACAGACTGATCTTATTTGCTGGTCGCGACAGCGATGAAAAACCATTGCGGCCGCGACATGTCACCACTAGACCAGCTTTGACAAGTTTGGACAGCACACTGCGGACTTGCGAATCATGCGCCCGCACGCTTGCGGTCAAATGTGCTGACGTGACCTGTTCACCGTGATGGTCGCCAAGCGCTGTCATGATGTGAACACCGACTGAGAATTGGTTGTTAATCCTCGACATATTGTCATAATACATGTAACAGTTTACGGCAAGGGAAAAAAGTTAGGGGGACGGTCTTCAATTTATGCGCAGTGCAACAATTAAACGGTGCTCCTGGGACCCCATCGCGGTACTCTTGCGTAATGCACCGGAAACTGACCTACGGCCGATTAGCCGATGGCGTAGGCTTAGCAGGCTGCCCCAAAACGCCTCTTCGGTGTCATTCGGAGCCCGCCTCGGCGGACGAGAAAATGCAAGAAAAGAGAGATTCCTCGGCGAACAGCGAGCCGCGGAATGACAACCTTATGGCTTTTTCCGCAACCTCTTCAGCCTGCCGGTCGCAGGCCTTGCCAATTTGAAATTTCAAATTAATTGCAAATTGCGAATCCAAAAATCCCTCGATCTAGCCCAGCGGCCGGCCACCATCCAGGGGAATAATGGAGCCGGTACTGAAGGTGAGATGCCGGATCGCGGCGAGTACAGCGGAAGCAACTTCGTCCATGGCCGCGAGCCTTTCGAGCGGCGTGCGCCCCACCTGCTCGTCGAGCCAGCGCCGATCCATGGACCGGATAAAATCGTTGTCGACCAGGCCCGGTGAGACCGATACGACGCGAATTCGTGGCGCAAGAGCGCGCGCGAGCGACTTAGTCATGTTGTCGAGGGCCGCTTTCGACGCGCAATACATTACATTGCTTCCCGTTCCCGTCACGCCGGCAATCGAGGAAATGTTCACGACCACCGCGCCGCCAGCCTGCTTGCTTTTCTCGAGCAGCGGTCGCAACGCGCGTACCATGGCAAACGGACCGCGCACGTTGGTGGACAAGATGGTGTCGATCAAGGTGTCGTCGAGGCCATCCAGGTCGCCATGCGCGACGTATCGAGTCGTCCCCGCGCAATTTACTAGGACGTCGCAGACACCGTAGCGGTCGGCGATTTGCGCAGCCAGGGAGCCGAGAACTGCAGTGTCGGTCACCGGCGCAGCGAGTGCTGTATGTCCATCTCCAGGAAAACTCGCGGCCAAAGCCCGCGCCTTCTCGGCGGCATGATGGTAGCCAACCACAACCCGCATGTCCTCACGGGCGAGAGCACCGCAGATAGCTGACCCAATGCTCCCCGTGCCCCCTGTTACGACGGCGACTGGACGTTCGCGCTGCGAATCTTGGCTTGGATTTTTTTCGCCGGGCTCCGGCATCGGTCAGGCCACTTTCTTCCCGTAGCGGCGCACGCGCAGATCGGCCTGTTCTTTGTGCGCGGCAAACCCCTCGAGGGCGCACAACCGCGAGCAGTAGCCACCGATCATTGCCGCGGCTTCATCGGTCAGGACGCGCTGGTATGTGCAGGTCTTGATGAATTTGCCGACCCAAAGTCCTCCGGTGTATCGCGCCGCTTTCATCGTCGGCAGAGTGTGGTTTGTGCCAATCACCTTGTCGCCGAACGCGACGTTGGTGCGATGTCCCAGAAACAGCGCGCCAAAATTCGTCATCCGCTGCAGGAAATATTCCGGATCGCGCGTCAGCACCTGAACATGTTCCGAGGCGATCCGGTCTGCCTCGCTTACCATTTCGTCGAGCGTGTCGCAGACGATGATCTCGCCGCAGTTCTGCCAGGCTTGCCGAGCAATCTCCGCGGTCGGCAGCCACGAAAACAGCTTTTCGATCGCGGCTGGCACGTCGGAAGCGAGCTTAGCCGAGTTCGTGAGCAGCACGGCGGGACTGCTGGGGCCGTGCTCTGCTTGGCCAATCAAATCGGCGGCAGCCATCTCCGCGTCGCAAGTATCATCAGCAATGATTAGGGTTTCCGTGGGGCCCGCGAGGAGGTCGATTCCCACGCGGCCGAAAAGCTGGCGTTTGGCTTCGGCGACATACGCGTTCCCTGGCCCGATAAGCATGTCAACCGGAGCAATTGTCTCCGTCCCGAGCGCCATGGCCGCGACTGCTTGCACGCCGCCGAACACATAAATCTCATTCGCCCCTCCTAAGTACATGGCCGCAACCGTAGCGGCGTGCGGCTTGCCGTTGGTCGGGGGCGCGCTTGCAATGATTCGCTTCACTCCGGCGGCTTTGGCGGTCACCACACTCATGTGGGCGGACGCAACCATTGGATACCGCCCGCCAGGAACGTAGCACCCGACGCTGTTCACCGGGACGTTCTTGTGCCCCAGCACAACCCCAGGCAGCGTTTCCACTTCCACGTCCCGTAGCGCAGCCCGTTGCGCGAGAGCGAAGTTGCGGATCTGCTCCTGAGCGAATCGGATGTCCTCAATGACTTGCGGCGGCAGCGAGCGCAGGCACTCGGCGATGTCGCTCTCGGAAAGCCGGAACGTTGCAGGACACCAGTTGTCAAATTTTGCCGAGTATTCCCGTACCGCAGCTTCGCCACGGGCAGAGATATCCGCGAGGATTGCCTCCACGGTGCCACGAACTTGCGCGGTGCTCTCGGCCTTTGCCTCAGCCGATTGTCCGGTCTTGAGATGACGAATCATGGCGTGCTCTCCGGGTTCCAGTCGTCGACGGCACGACGAGCCGATAATGAAGATTACGCGCCCGCAGCGCGACCCGCTTGATGGCGCTTTAGAAAGTCACTCACTGATTCCGGCTTTTTCCCGGCCAATCGGGCAATGTCGCCGCTGACAAGGTCGAACACACCCGCCCGGATGGTGGCCTGAATATCCAAGAGAACGTCAATGAGCACGGGCGGCAAGTTGTCCGCGTCGAGCTGTTCCTTGTACTCGTCATCCGAGATTTCTTTGTAGCGCACTGTTTTGCCGCTGGCCATGCTGATCGCTTCGGCGACGTCGGAATTGCTTACGGCTTGGGGCCCCGTCGCGTGATACGTTTTTCCTTCATGGCCGGAACTCGTAAGGATTCCTGCTGCCGCGCGAGCGATGTCGTCCCGCGCGGCGTATCCGACCAGGGCGCCCGCCGGCGCAGCATAGACGCCGGTCGCCCGCGCCCGTTTCGCGGCGTCTAGCAAGACCTCAGCGTAGAGGCTGGCGCGTAGAAACGTCCACGGAACGCCCGTACGGATCAGGGCCTGCTCGGTTACAAAATGTGATTCGAACAACGTGTCCTTTCCGTCGGGTCTCGCTCCCACATCTGAAACGTACAGAACCTGGCCCACGGTGCATTCCTCGACCGCGTCGACCGCTGCGAGGTGCTGCGCCCTCCGCACGCCGGTTCGAAGGTCAGATGCGGGGATGAGGAGAAGCCTGTCCAAACCGCGGAACGCTGACAGAAGGCTCCTGCGATCGTCGAAGTCTCCATACCGAACCTCGACGTCCTGCGTGGAAAGCTCCTTTATTTTCTCGGGATAACGCGTGATCGCCACAAGATCAGACGCCGAGATCCGCGATAACAGGTGCTCGAGCGTTGCGGCACCGAGACGCCCCGATGAACCCGTTACGCCAATTTTCATCTTTTTGTCCTTTTCGGTTTGAAAACAGGAGCGGCGGCGCACACTAGGCCGTCTGGACTCAGGTTGGAGCGATAAACTCGACGTCTCACAGCCTGCATGATTGGCGACACAGGAGAGAAACTAACACGATTTCCGCAGGGGACCAACCTCGTGGCTGGCATCTGTAATGAGTCCAGCCACTGGGGGCCTCCAAATCCTTATGGACTCGGGGCTAAATTGTGTTCTACGGAATTGCCACCAGCGCTGAGGATGCGGGGCGCCGGTTGCCTGGCGGCGAGCACTCACATCGGCTTGGCTACAGCCGGGGCGTCGTATTGCGCGACGTTTTGACCTGCCAGAGGCGAGGTCAGCCTCAAATCGAAATGCGCCGATTGTGTTTGGAAGGATGTTAACGGGTATAGGAATACGGAGGTCAGGCCTTGGTCTATGTAGCCCAGGCGCTTTGCGGCTGCCTCGGAGAGATCCAGAATCCGGTTAAGCCGGAGGTTCGGACCGCGGTCGGTGACAGTCACAACAACGGACTGCCCGTTCTTGAGATTCACGACTCGCATTGTCGTGCCGAGAGGGAAGTACCAGCTCGCGGCCGTTAGCTTATGGCGGTCAAAGCATTTGCCGTTCGCCATCTTCCGCCCTTGATGCTGCTCACCGTACCAGGATGCCGTTCCTGTGTACTGAACCCTGTATGTCTTGCCCTTGATTTCTACTGTCGGTACCTTCAGCTGCAACTTCTGTGCTTTCGCCCTTTGGGATACCGCGAACGTTGGGGATATCCAGAGCAGGCTCGCTACGACAACCCAGCCTACCTTTCGTAGCTTTGTCTGCATGAGTTTGTCTCCTTTTCGTCGGCCTTAAGTTGCCCCCGGGCTTTTGAACTACTTAACCTCCTTTCTATTCATCCAGTTACGATCGCGCTCGACTCTCTAGTGTGCGGAAGTTCCTGGGTCTGTGCAAGTCAATGAAACAGAACCCTTTAGCTCAGTACTCGTCCGCATCGGGTCCACAGCTTCCGATTCGCACATCTCGCACCGACCGTGCTTGTTGAGTGCGACCTTCGCCTGACATTGCATGCACCACCAACGTTTCATGAACTCCAACCTCCGACTGAACCCGTTGGCTCCACGGGAACAAGTTTGTCCGTCGGCCCCGTCCTGGGCGATAGCCGGTTCGCCCTATTTTGTGGGTACCGCAGTACTGGTAAATTTTACCCAAGCTTGGGGCTCTAAAGCCCGGCCCTATAGCCACACCATTTCTGTCTAAATTCTATGTTAGTCGTTCATTATCAATAGCTTGCTGATAGGCTACCCAGACAAAGCGGCGACATTCCGAAGTACTAGCAGAGCGTTGGCTCAAGATGGGGTGTCGTTAGCCGGACTAGACCTGTCGGCTAAAAATGCGAGGCCCAAAATTGTCCTTAATTCCCACAATTCTGTCGAAAGTGGCATCGTCAGCAGCGCCAAATCCTCTGTGGGCGTCACCGGACCGTGACGCACCAGTGTTCCGCGAGGTATTCAACCTGACGGCACCTTGAGTTTGAGCGGAGCTGCGCAGGTGAGACAACGTCGCGTGTGGAGGGCTTGGCACCGCGGTTAGGCTCGCATCTAGATTTAGAGACGACAGAATTAAGGAACTTGCGAGAACGCAACACCTCGCTCCGAGGTCGCCCGCCTGAATCGCGCAAAGGGCAACAGGCCTAAAACAGTCCTAGAAGTGAACCGAACGGAAACCACTTGTCTTATCTGTCACGAAATTCGATCAAAATCGGCACATTCGGCCATCACCATTTGCTGCAACATTTCGCCACTCAGGTCACTTTTCGTACCCTTTGGCGCAACACAGTGGACGTTTCTCAAGTTAACAAGCAAGCTACACATGGGGATAGGTTTACCTAGATCGCTGCAGGCTGCTTGGTAGACTGTTTCTCGGCGTCAGGGGCCGTTTACATCAGCTGAGGGCTCTCGTTCGGTTCTAAGTCACTTGAATGTGGAATTTTGCGAATGTGGAGGAGTGTAACGATGCCTCAGACTATAGGCACACGCGCTTGGAAGACTTTGGACTATGTGCTTTGCAAAACTGCAGGCGTGACCTTTAACGGAATTCAATTATTCAACAAATACAACCCAAATCCGTCTTTCACTCCCAAGTGGTCAGATAAGCCGCTGCTGAAGTCGTGGGAAAAGTCAAAGCCTACGCTCGGCTGGCCGCGGCAAACGGACTCGCTGTGCCCGGGCTGCGTCAAGGACGCGCGCGCGGCCATCATGGATGGCAAGAAGGATTGGCGCGACCTGATGCACGAGAAAGTCGGCGAGATCAAGGCGCAGATTATCGAGCGCGACGGCCAGATCTGGATGGTGAAGGAATGCCCCATCCACGGCCGCTATGAAGACATGATGGCGATCGACTCGAAGTTTCTGAGCTGGATCGAGCAGAATTTCCCTGGCCGCGACATTCCTGCGCACAATGACGAGAATTTGCATAAGCACGGGTCGAGCACTGTGCGGTACGGGCGCGGCTCGGTGCTCACCGTGGACCTCACCAATCGCTGCAACATGATGTGCGATCCATGCTTCATGGATGCCAACCAGGTTGGCTATGTCCACGAGCTTTCTTGGGACGAAATTACCGAAATCCTGGATAACGCGCTGAAGATCAAGCCGCGCCGGCAAATGTCAGTGCAGTTCTCGGGTGGCGAGCCCACCATGCACCCGCGGTTCATAGACGCGATCGCCTATTGCCGCAAGATTGGCTACAACAGCGTGCAGGCGGCGACGAACGGCATCGAATTCGCCAAGAGCAAGGACTTCTGCAAGCGAGCTTTTGAGGCTGGCCTGCGGTATGTCTATTTCCAATTCGATGGAATTGGGAACGACGCGAACAGCCACCGCCAGATCGGCAACCTGTTCGATGTGAAGCTGCGGGCCCTCGAAAACATCCACGAGGCGGGCATCGAAATCGTACTGGTCACCACCATTGTCAACAACCTGAACAACGATCAGGTGGGCCCCATCGTCAAGTTCGCGATGGAAAATCCGGACAAAATCTGTTTGGTCGCCTTCCAGCCCGTCTCGTTCACAGGCCGCGACGAAGACATCACGCCGGAGCGGCGCATGAAGCAGCGTTACACGCTCTCGCATCTGGCCAAGGACGTGAGCAGCCAGATTGGAAAGATCGAGCCGACGCGGGACTGGTTCCCGATCTCGATCATCAGCCCCTTTGCCGAATTCGCTGATCTCTCCCATGGGCCGGAAGCACAATGGGGTACGGTAAGTTGCGGCTGTCACCCGAACTGCGGCATCGGCACCGGAATGCTCATCAACAAGGAAACGAAGGAATGGGCGCCCGTGCCGCTGTTTTTGAACGTTCCCGGGCTGATTGAGGACATCCACAAGATTACGGATGCCGCGCGCGGAAAGAAATTGTCGAATTTCATGTTCGCGCTGGCCATGTTGAAGAATTACAACCCGTACAACGCGCCCGGGTCGTTCCGCCTCATTGACTTACTCAGGAAGATGGACAAGTCGTGGGGTTTAACTCCCAATCAACGTCAAAAGTACGGGACGGCCGGCCCGGAGCGAACAATTGAGGATGCCAAGAAGCGCCGGACCGACAAGTGGAATTTCCAGATGATCGCTGGAATGTGGTTCCAGGATCTCTTCAATTACGATTTTCGCCGCACCGAAATGTGCATCATCCCGTACGCGACACAGCAAGGCGAAATTTCGTTCTGCGCTTACAACACGGGCATCGGTTGGCGGAAGATCATCGAGAACATGTACAAGAATGCGACCGTCGCCCAGTGGTACAAGGAGCACGGCAAGCACGAAATCTACGCCAAGGGCCGCAACGTTGACCTGCAGACTTACGAGCATTCACTCGTGGTCGACCCGGTGGACGCTGCTAAGGTGCGTCACCTTGACCACGACGTGCCCAACACAGCAGCCGAAGAAGATCGCGCGCGCCGCCGCGCCGAGTTCCTGAAGGAAGAAGCGCGCGTGCGGAAAATTTACGAAGAGCTTGTCCTGAAGCAAGGCCAGCAGGAAGTGGTACAAATCGGCTCACTCACGGACATCAAGAAGGCGACTCCAGGTGTCGCTCCAGTGCACATCAGCAACGCAAACGGAAACGGCGCCGCGAAGCCGGAGGTTGCGGAGCCAGTCGCCGGCGACTAAGCCCTCGTGATCTTGAAATTCACCACTGCCCTCGGTTTGCCGGGGGCAGTCCTTTTTTGACTATAATCTGAGTAGCTGTCGGGATTCGATCCGTCGGTGTCAGGAGCTCCGTGAATGCCAATTTACGAATACGTTTGCGATGATTGCCAGACGCGTTATGAGCGCATCGTTATGTCCGCGGGCCAGCAGATCGAATGCCCAAAGTGTGCGAGCAAGCGCCACACGCTGCAACTATCGGTCTTTAGCGCGGGCAAATCGGCGAATGGAAATAGCACCGAAAGCGTGTCATCCGCTTCCGGTGGATGCGCGTGCACGCCCCATTCCTGCGGCTGCCACTAGAGTTAGCTAGCACAGACTTCAGTCTGTGGGTTTCCGTCAGTCCTTGGAAATGCCAGCATACGGGCCTCGGTCCATCGAGCCATAGAGCCATCGAGCCACAGAGCTTTGGCCTCGCTCATCGTTGTGATCCCAGTTCATTTGCGGAAGGCCACAGACTGAAGTCTGTGCTACTTTACCGTCCGGAGGAGACTGCCGGTGGATGTGGCTGCGGCCATTTCGGAATTGGTGATGGCGAACCGCATCGTCGCGCACTTGAAGCTTGTCGACTCTTTCGGACACGTCACGATACGTAATCCCGAAAATCCACAGCGTTATTTCATGGCACGCTCGCGTGCCCCGAGCCTCGTGACGAAGGAAGACATCCTCGAATTCAATCTGGACAGCGCTCCGGTGGACTTGCGCGGAATGCGCCCTTATGCGGAGCGGCCGATTCACGGGTGCATCTATCGGGCGAGGCCGGATGTAATGGCCGTCTGCCACAATCACGCGCACGAACTCCTTCCGCTTGCGATCACAAAGACCGTGATGCGCCCTGCTCTCCACACCGCCGCTTGTATCGGCGACGAAGTCCCCGTCTGGGACATCCGCGACCACTTTGGCGATACCAATCTGCTGGTGACGACCAACGAGATGGGAGACTCCCTCGCGAGTGCGGTAGGAAAGGGCAACACAGCGTTGATGCGCGGCCACGGAAGCGTGATCGCTGGAAGATCGGTGCAGGCAGTTGTCTTCACCACGTACTATCTGCGTCTGAACGCGGAAGTTCTCATCAAGGCGATGTCCACAGGCAAGGAAATTACATACCTTTCTTCCGGGGAAATAGACCGTGCTGGCGAGCTTCACGCCCAGCCGATGGCGCTAGGGCGCGCGTGGGAAGAATGGTGCGTCCAGGCAGGAATTGCTAAACTTGCCTGAACAGCTTGTATAGAATTACAGCGAGCCGAATCGCGGGTTTCCTGTGCCTCGTCGATTCGTCGTGGCTTTGCGCGAGGGAACGCCGGTGGAGGAGACATGCCAGCCATAAATCGTTGGTGGATCGCCGTTGCCGGTGTGTTCTTGCAGATGGCTCTGGGAGCGGCCTACGCGTGGAGCGTGTTCCGCATTCCTCTCTCAAAGGAATTTGGCTGGAGCATTTCTCAAGTCACGTCTACATTCCTCATTAGCTGGTTTTTTCTTGGGTGCGCGTCCTTCGTCGGCGGATTGTGGATGAAGCGCAGGCATCCGAGGGTCGTGGCAATGACGGCGGGCCTTCTGTGGGGCGGAGGAGTGTTTTTGGCCAGTTTCTCCGCTCATAAGCTTTGGTGGCTTTACCTTACGTACGGGGTCATCGGCGGCACGGGACTTGGGATGGGTTACGTCGTACCCATAGCGGTTCTCGTGAAGTGGTTCCCTGACCGCCGCGGATTCATCACCGGATTTGCCGTCGCCGGTTTCGGCTCGGGATCGGTGGTCTCCGCCCCCGCCGCGGGCTGGTTGATGAAGCACGTCGGGCTGATGCCGACATTCGCGTACCTCGGAGTTGCGTACGCGATCGTCGCTGTCCTCGCCGGCGCGTTCATGCAGAACCCTCCCGAAGGTTGGAAGCCGGAAGGTTGGGCACCGACTGCCGCGCAAAGATCGCAGCGCTCTGATCGCGACTATACAGTTGGCCAAGCGGTTGTTACCTGGCAATGGTGGGCCATCTGCCTGCTGATGTCTGTCAACACAATGTCCGGCCTGTCGATCATCAGCCAGGCATCTCCCATCCTTCAGGAAATGGGGAAAGCGAGCGCGGAAACGGCGGCGTTTCTAGTTGGTATTGTCGCCATTTTCAACGGCGTTGGGCGTATTTTCTGGTCCTGGGTCTCGGATCTGACGTCGAGGAGGATCGCCTTCTTCCTGATGTACCTCGCGGAGGTGGTCCTTTTTTGGACGTACCACTCGATTGACTCCTTGCCGCTGTTAACGGTCGCTACGTTCGTCGTTGCGATGTGCTATGGGGGCGCATACGGAATCACACCTGCTTTCGCGGCCGACTATTTCGGGCCGCGCGACGTTGGCTCCATTTTTGGCTTGATGATGCTGCCTTGGGCATTCGCAGCGGCGGCGGGACCGTACGTGTTCGCCTATCTGCGACAGGTGAACGGAAACTACACCCAGGCTCTTTACGTCATCGCGGTCACGATGACGGTTGCGCTCCTCCTTCCGATTCTGATAACACCGCCCCGCACGACGAAGCGTGCAGACACGGAACAAACCGGAGGCCGACTCGCGGTCGAGGCAGTCCCCGGCGATTCGGTGGACCACTAACACGCCGAAATGTTGAATTTCTGCGGCTAGAATTCCTCCTCGCGCTGCGTTTCAAGTGTTGAGGTTACCGCCAGGAACGGCGACGCAACTCCGGCATACCCCAGGCCTAAAACGTGCGTCTAATCCGGCAAGCCTTAAATACGCCGCATCGCATCTCCGCGCCGTGGTGCTCGGACACACGCTCTCCGTGCCGGTGCGCAACGGCGAACTCGCGCTAGGGAATTGGCAATCCATCATTCTGGCTGAGCTTGACGGCCCGCGCGACCGCACCGTGCAGGAGCAAGTCCTCGACGTCGCGGAACACTCCTCCGCAGACAACTGTTCCTAGTAAAGTACCCAAACCGCAACGGATTGCGCCTCTTCCATTTCGCAAGTAAAATCCGCGTTACCCTCTTGGTTTCGCGAGTTGCAGACGAGAGGACCGCCCGGCCTTCGTCGGTCCCTGAGTTCGTCAGTCCAAATTCCCAAGTTGAGGAGGGGCCATGTCTCTCGATCAGAACAAATTGAATGAGATGCTCCATCGGGGAGTGAACGAGTTTGGCGCCACGCTGCACGCGGCCTGCGTAATCCTGGGCGACAAGCTTGGCTTGTACAAAGGGCTCGCCGCAGGCGGACCGCAGACGCCCGCGGAGCTCGCGAAACGCACCGGGACCACCGAGCGCTACGTTCGCGAATGGCTGTCTTCGCAGGCTGCGGGTGGATACGTCACCTTAGACGCAGCCACTGGAAAGTTTCATTTGAGTGAAGAGCAGGCTTTCACGCTGGCGGATGAAAAGAGCCCCGCCTTCCTGCCCGGCGCATTTCAATTGGCTCTCGCGGCCACCAAAGCGGTCCCAAGATTGGTCGAGGCCTTTCGCTCGGGTGAAGGAATGGGCTGGCATGAACACGACCATGAGCTATTTCACGGTACAGAACGCTTTTTTCGCCCGGGATACGCGGCGAATCTGGTGAGCCTGTGGATTCCTGCGCTGACGGGCGTTGAGGCGCGCCTCAAGGCCGGAGCGAAAGTGGCCGACATCGGATGCGGTCACGGCTCGTCAACAGTGCTAATGGCCCAATCCTTTCCGAAATCCATTTTTGTCGGTTACGACTACCACGAGGGATCGATTCAGACCGCCCGCGAACGTGCCCGAGAAGCGGGCGTCGCGGACCGCACGAAATTTGAGGTGGCCAAAGCGAAAGATTATCCGGGGAGCGGGTACGACTTCGTCACATTTTTCGATTGCTTGCACGACATGGGCGACCCGGTCGGCGCGGCGAAGCATGTGCGCTCCTCGCTCTCGCCGGAAGGCACCTGGATGATCGTGGAACCCTTCGCGAACGATCGCCTCGAGCAAAATCTCAATCCCATCGGGCGAGCGTTCTATTCGGCTTCGACGCTACTTTGTACGCCGGCTTCGCTCTCCCAGGAAGTGGGACTTGCTCTAGGCGCGCAAGCCGGCGAAGCGCGCATGAAAAACGTCGTCATGTCCGGAGGATTCACGCGCTTCCGCCGAGCTACGGAGACGCCATTCAATTTGATTTACGAGGCGCGGCCCTAGCGCCGCCGGCTGAGGGCCCTAGAATTCGTCTTCATCCTCGGCTGGTTTTCTCGTTGTGATTTTCGTCGTCACGCCGATCCCCCGCGACTTCAAGTCCCGAATGATTGCCTGTCGTGATTCGACCGGCAAGGTGCAGGGAGGAAAGACGCCCGCCGCGTCGCGAGGAAAATGCTTGATGAACAGCGACGTCATATGCGCCGTGGCGTAGGCGACGGGCGACAAGGCTAATCCTTTTTGCCGGATTTGATAGAGCGACGGGAAGAGTGCATCGGAGCGCACTTGCATCGGGCGATCCTGCTTGGTCCCGCGCACGATGACGGCGGCCGCGAATCGCGCGTTTTGCAACTTGCCCTTGCGGATCATGCGCGCTACCTGCCGCGGCGTCAGCGTATTTGGGAAGCGAGAGGTGACTAGGCCGCGTGATTTTGTGAGTTTTCCTTGCCGGTACCAGCGCCGCAATCGGTCAATCTCATTGCCGCCGATTTTTGCGTCCATTTCCTTAAGCTTCAGAAAATAGGGGATCGTTGCGACTTCGTCCTGCGCCGCCAAAACAACAGTGGTTTCGCCAATCGGAGGCGGGAAGCGAAATTTCTCACGTTCGCCGAAACGCTTGCCGAACCGGAATCGCGCGTTTCGCACGATACGCGGGTAAGAGATGGCTTCGTCGAAGGAAACTTCCGCCGACCATTGCGACACTGGGTCATCGCTTTCTGTGGCCTCATACAGCCGAATGTAGACGCCTTCCACTGAGTCCATCAGTGCCGCCGCGCGCTCGACGAGCAAGTTCGTCAGCCCCGGCGCCGCGCCCGTCGTAACCAGCGCGACGCGTTTTTTGTCCCGGAAGCGCCCGTCGAAGCGAAGCTGCTCGATCTTGAACGGATTGCGTGTGAGGTGCGCGCTCAGGTCTGCATAATGCGCCCGGAGCCGCAAAGCGGCTCGCAAAACGATCTCATTAAAGACTGAGGCGGACGCGTTGACGATCAGCTGCGATCCGCGCGCAGCTCGCACGATGCCCCACAGGTTCCGCGCGTTGACGCGAACCAGCGGAATCGTGCTCTTTTTGCCCAGAAATCGGCGGGCGCGATCGAGGTCGCGGTCGCCGCAAGTGACTTGATGCCCCTGTCGGGTGAGCAGGTGCGCGAGATAAGAGCCGGTCGCTCCGGTCCCCAGGACGAAGATGCGCATCGGGGCAAGACTCTATCACATCCGTTTCGGGATGTGGCTCAAGGTCAGCCAAGCCCAATGGCTTTTTGCTCCAACCAGTCCGCACCGTTACATCGTCTTCTCTACTGGAAATGCACGTCGCAATGAATGACAATAAAGGCGCGTTGGCGGCTTGGTGTTCGATCGGCTAAGGTGAGGCGGTGTGCGGGGCATGCTTGTCCCATTGGGCGAGCGGAAAGCATTGAAATGGATCAGGAAGAACATGAACCGAAGTTGTTCAGCCTTTCCGAGGCGGAGCGCGCTCGGCGCCTAGTAGAGCCCCTTTTGATCGAGGCAATGGAAGGCCGCCGGAAAATGGCGGACCTCGAAGAAAACTTGAGCGCCATCAGCAACCGGATACAGATCATGGGCGGCATCATGATCGACTACGACGTTGCCGCGCGCATGCGGAACGACTTGAACGGCGTGACAGCGAAGGTCAGGGACGCGCTCGACCAGATTCACGCCAAGGGCTGTTTGGTAAAGGATCTTGACTCCGGTCTCGTGGATTTCCCCTCTGTGATTCAAAACGAGGAAGTCTACCTGTGCTGGAGGCTTGGCGAAGACCGCATCCGTTTTTATCACCGTCAGAGCGAGGGCTTCGCCGGACGCAAACCGATTGATCCAGATGACACCGGCCCTCAGCATCCAATCCAATAGCGAAGGGTCGTTTCCACGCAACGGTGTGCCGCGCGTCCAGGAAGGAAATCTGTGAACGAAAAATCCGAAGGGCGTCTCGCCCGTTCCGCGAGCCCCTATCTTCGTTCCGCCACGCATCAGCCCGTCGAGTGGTACGAGTGGGGCGACGACGCCTTCTCCCGCGCGCGCTCAGAGGATAAGCCGATCCTTCTCGACGTCGGCGCTGTCTGGTGCCACTGGTGCCACGTGATTGACCGCGAGAGCTACGAGAACGAGCAGCTCGCAGCGATCATCAATCGGCTGTTCGTTCCTGTGAAAGTGGACCGCGACGAGCGCCCTGACGTTGACGCGCGCTATCAGGCCGCCATCAGCACTATTTCGGGGCAGGGAGGATGGCCGCTCACGGGTTTCCTTCTGCCCGATGGTCGGCCTTTTTTTGGCGGCACCTATTTTCCGCCCGAAGATGCCATGGGGCGCCCCGGCTTCCGGCGAATTCTCGAAGCGGTCGCCGACGCGTTCCACAATCGCCGAGGCGATGTGGAAGAAGCAGCGTCACGGCTCGCAGAAGCCGTGGCGAAAGCAGAGACGTTCACAGGTTCCCGCGGCGAACTCGACGCCCGAATTGTCGACAGTCAGATCGAGTCCATCGTGGGCTTGTTTGACTCGCGCAACGGCGGCTTTGGCCGATCGCCGAAATTTCCGCACACGTCCGCGATTGATCTCCTGCTGGAGCGATATCAATCGGGCGGCGGGCTGCATCTTCTAGAAATCGCCGCGATGACGCTCTCGAAAATGGGAGCGGGAGGCGTGTACGACCAGATTGGCGGCGGTTTCCATCGCTATTCCGTGGACGAGCGCTGGTGCGTTCCGCATTTCGAGAAAATGTCGTACGACAATTCGGAGCTGCTGAAAAATTTTCTGCACGGCTATCAGGTCGCTCGCGAGCCACAGTTTCGCGAGATCGCCGAGGGAATCATTGACTGGACGAATGCCGTGCTTTCGGACCAGGAGCGCGGAGGATTCTACGCGAGCCAGGATGCCGACCAGACGCTCGACGATGACGGCGACTATTTCACGTGGACGCAGCAAGAAGTGCGCGCTGTGCTCGCGCCGGAAGAGGCGCGCGTTATCGAACTCGCCTACGACGTAGAAGCGCGCGGCGAGATGCACCACAATCCCGCGAAAAATGTGCTTTGGATTGCTCGGCAGCCGGGCGAGGTCGCCGCGACGCTAGGTATGGACGAAGCGAGCGTCCGCCTGACTCTCGCGAAGGCAAGGGGCAAGCTGCTCGCTGCCCGCGCGGCGCGGCCAACGCCGTTCATCGATACGACTCACTATGTAGCATGGAACGCGATGTACGTCTCCGCGTATCTCGAAGCTGCATCTGTACTCGGAGGCGAGAAGGGCGCCGCTTGCCGCGCGTTCGCGCTCAAGACGCTTGATCGCATCCTTGGCGAGGCGTGGAGCGAGGATCACGGGTTCGCGCATCGTGTTGGCGGAGCGCGCCTCGATGGCTCGCTCGATGACCAGGTTTTTACCGGAATGGCGCTGCTCGACGCTTACCAAGCGACACTCGACCGAAAATACTTTGACGCCGCCCGGCGCGCTGCGGATGTTGCCTTAGCGGAGTATTTCGACGCCGAGGGCGGTGGGTTCTTCGACCGCGCAACGAGCGCAGCCCCGATGGGAGGGCTCGACGTCCGCCGCAAGCCGCTCCAGGATTCGCCGACACCAGGGGCGAATCCCGTCGCCGCAATATTCATGGATCGCCTGTACGCCTACACTGGGGAAGCACGTTACCGCGAATCCGCCGAAGCAACGCTCGAAGCATTCGCCGGTATCGCGCCGCAATTCGGCCTGCACGCTTCGACCTATGGCTTGGCGGCAACCCTGCATGCGCGGCAGCCCATGGAAATTGTGATCACCGGCAACACCGGCGATCCGCAAGCTGCTGCCCTCGAACAGGCCGCAAATTCCGTCTACCGTTTTGGGAAAGCCGTCCTTCGCGTCACGTCCGAGCGCATTCGGTCGACCGAGACTCTCCCGCCGGCGCTCGCCGAAACGCTGCCGCATCTGCGCGCCGACGTCGCACAGGCGCTGGTATGCGTCGGCGCGACATGCCGCCCGCCGGTCAGCGACCCTGCTGCGCTCATCGCGCTACTGACAGAAACGCCGGCAAAGGTTTCGGCGGATTGACGTCTTCTTGACCGGCGTGCTTCTCGACGCTACGTTCAATTAGTGAACTGAACCGTAAGTCTTCGACCTCAGGTCGCCATTCTGACCTGTAAAATCATTGAGTGAGAATGACGGGAGGGGCAAAGGTCTTTTCCAAATGCTGCATTTTCTATCAACCGTTGTAGTGGCAATCATCGCTGTGGGATTCTGGCTCCGCAAACGCAAGAACCCCATCCACATTCGGCTGATGATTGCCGCCTTCCTCGTCGACCTATTTCTGGTGCTCTACATTGAGATGTCGAGGAACGCAGTCCAAAAAGTAGTGACGAGCACGCGCCCGCTCGTTTGGTTCCACGCTGGAGTATCCGTTTTGGTTTTGATTTGCTACGTCGTGATGATTCAGTTGGGGCGCAGCCTGCTGGCAGGTAAGTCTCCAGCGCGGAAATGGCACCGTACCCTGGGAATGACATTTCTCGTCTTGCGAGGGATGAACTATGTGACCAGCTTCATGGTGACCTAGGTTTCCAGAGGTTTTAGTAGCACAGCCACTCTTGGCTGTGTGGTTGTTGCAACCGTGGCTACATCTCTAGCGCACCCGCAGCCTACAAAAACGTACAGCCAAGAGTGGCTGTGCTACTTGACCTTCGGCGCGCGCACGTGGCGAGCGCGTTTGTGCCATCCCTCAGCGCGAAGCCATTCTTCGAGGGTGTGGAGGTGTGTTTCAGGATAGCGTTTGCGTAGCGCGGGAATATCCGCCTTGAACCCGGATTCGTTGAACCAGCGAAACATCTGATAAAACTCCTTGCCTAAAGCGAGGCGCACGATGGGCATGGGAAGCTTCTGGAATTTCACCGGCTTGCCCAAGACGCGGCTGAACACCTGTGCCGCTTCGAGATTGGTCAGCTCGCTCCCGGCAATCTCTAGCTCCATTCCGATGAAATCTTTCGGCCGCTCGAATGCCAGCGCAACGAACGCTCCAATGTCGTCACTGGCAATGGTTTGGTAAGGCTTGTCGCCACGGACCGGATCCATCAGCTTGCCCTTCAAAATTCCGATCTCCACTTGGTCGATGTAGTAGTTTTCCATGAATCCAGCAGGACGAATCATGGTCGCAGGCAGGCCCAGTTTCCGAATGTAGTTCTCAACCTCCCACTTACTCTCGAAATGATCGATGCCGCTGTTTCTTTCCGCGCCACCCACCGAGCCGAACACGAAGTGCTCCACGCCCGCCTTTTTAGCGGCATCGGCGAGATTCTTGCCTTGCTGCACTTCGCGCTTGACGCCGACCGACCAGAAGTCCTGCACGCTATATACTCCGTACACGCCGCGTAAGGCCGGTTCCAGCGACGCTGGGTCTTCCATGTTGCCCTTCACGACTTCGACGCCTTGGTGAGCGAGCCTTTGCACCGCGGCGCCGTCGGCCCGAAAAGTCAGCGCGCGCAGTCTCCAGCCCTTCGGAAGCATGTGACGGATGACTGCGCTGCCTTGCCGTCCTGTCGCGCCAGTCACGAGCACCAGTTTCTCGCCATTCGTCATGCTGTTTGTCCTCCTCTATGCCCGTGCGGTTTTGTAGGCGGCACATGGCTCTCGATTCAACTGCGGTCGAAAAAACCGCACAGACAAGAGTGCTTGTGCTACTCGACTCTTTCACGCGCCCTGCTCAATCCGCACTCGAAAACATGCGGGACTAAGAGTCGAAGGAACCGGCCCAAAACTAGTTCGGGCCAGCTCCTCAACTTCGCAGGCTGGAGAAGGAACTAAGCTCCAGCGCTTATCTTTTTGAGAGCTTCCAGGATTTTGGGATTCTCCGACTGCAGGCGCCCATCCATGGAAACATTCTCGGCAGGATACTCGCGAAGGAAGATCAGCGTATCACCAATGTGGTACGCCTCGTCGATTGCCGTGGTCAGTTTTTCCACCAGTTTCCGTTTCGCTTCCGGTCGAATACCCTGTGGGGCCTCGATGAAGAGAACAGGCATTTGGTCTCCCCTCAGCTTGTGAATTTTCCCGGCGTCTCACTCACACTCGCATGGACGAAAGCGGAACGTGTTGGTACACTCTGTTTACAGACTGGCTCGTCTCGGCGCGTGAGAAACCGTCCCAGGGCGCCGCTATTGATAGTTAAAAGGGACTCAGAAATCAAGTACAACGTGAAACAAGAACAATCGACGGGTCAAAGCGGAGACGGCAACGATATCTGTACCCGTGAGTCCAACCCAGCTCGAGGAGCTAGCCATGAAAGCACGTTTTGTGAGAGGCGCCGAAACCAGGCTTCGCATCATTCAGACCGCGGCCGACCTTTTTCACAAACAGGGCGTCCGCGCGACCAGCCCTGACGAGATCATCGAGGCCTCCAGGACCGGGAAGGGCCAGTTCTATCACTATTTCAAAAGCAAGGAAGGCCTGATCCACGAGGTGCTGCTGACGCATCTGGAAGCGATCAAGAGCGGCACAGCGCCACTCCAGTACGAGATCTCGTCTTGGAAGGACCTGGAAAAATGGTTCCTCGCACAACTCGAATTGCAGAAGCGCTTTGACATGACACGAGGCTGCCCCTTCGGAACTATCGGCAACGAAGTGACGGGGAACGATGAGCTGATTCGCCAGGACCTAAGCCTTATTTTCGAGGTCATAAAAAACAAGCTAGCGACGTTCTTCGTGCAGGAGAAATCACGAGGGCGCCTCGGGAGAGCTGCAGATCCGGATCGGATGGCGGACTTTTGCATCGCCACGATCCAAGGAGGTATGTTGCTGGGCAAAATCAACAGAAATAGCCAGCCCGTCGAAGCGGTGGTTCGAGAAGCGCTGGCGCACTTAAGGCGTTACTGTGCCACATCAGGCCGTTAGCTGGACGCTGCGGCCCTCGTCTGCCCATGCACTTATTCCAAAGGAAACCCTATTGTTGTGATTTATCTACCGCGGCGGACGAAGCGTCGATCGAAGCGCCATTGACGACGATTTCCACGCGCCGATTGTGCTGGCGTCCCTCCGGCGTATCGTTTGTAGCCACGGGCTCCGTCTTGCCGAATCCGCGAGCCGTGATAGACGATCCCTGTACACCCTGCTCGGCGAGAAAATCGCGGACCGAACCGGCACGCTGCTCCGAGAGACGCTGATTGAATTCGTCGCCACCCACACTGTCCGTGTGGCCCTCGATCTGGAGAGTCAGCCCCGGATGCGCCAGCAAAATTCCGGAAACCTTCGCCAGCTTCTCCCGCGCGCCCGGCTTCAGAGTAAAGCTCGCGGTATCGAACAGCACGTCCGACATATTGACGATCAGCCCGCGGGCCGAATCATTCGTCTGAAGAATGGAATTGAGTTGCGCCAGCAGCTGCGCACGAAGGCCGGCCTTTTCCGCTTCCGCTTTCGCGGCGGCCTGCCGAGCCTTTTCCGCTTCGGCCTCTGCAGCCTGCTTCTGCGCCAGCGCGTCTTGCCTTTGCGCCAGCGCCGCTTGCTGCTCAACGATCGCAGCCTGACGGGCTCTCTCGGCGTCTTGTTTCGCCTTGGCTGCGTCCGCCGCTGCCTGCAAGGCGTCTTGTTTCATGCGTTCCGCTTCTTGCTTGGCAGCTTCCGCTTGTAGCCGGGCCTGGTCCGCTTCCTGACGGCGAGCCGCTTCCGCTTCTGCGTCGGCGCGCGCCTTCGCGGCGCGCGCTTCTGCGGCCTGCCTGTCCGCAGCCGCCTGGGCCTGAGCGTCCTCTTCGGCCTTCTGTTTCACAGAGATCACGCGAGCCTCTTCCGCGGTCTGCACGGCGTCGCGTGACATCGAGATCACCATCTTCTTGTCGCGTTTCTGCCGGTAGACTTCCTCCGCCTGCTGCAACTGCTGACTGGCCTTGGTCAACACCGCAGGAGCGTATTTTGTCGCATTCGCATTGTTCGCGATGCGCACCGCGTTGCGCGCCTCGAAGAGTTCCGTGGGAGTCTTGCGGTCGATTCCGAAAATTACGTTCTCAATCTTGGTGTTCGAGGACGAATACGCGCCGCGGCCGATCAAGTCGTACTTCGCGCTGATATTTTCTCCGCCGGCTTGCTCCGAGTTCTCGACAACCACTTCATCACCCGGCTGAGAAACGGCGAAATACGGTTCAGCCGTTACGACCAACGCGAACGTTTGCATGTCGGTGATCGCTTTGACCTGTGCGTTGCCGTTCTTGACCTGAACCTCGCCAAGATTCACGGCGCGCCCTTGTGGCGATACGGCCCAAAGCACGTAGGTCAAATACTCGAACCCGAACTTGGTCGCATCGTCCATGGCCAGGAAATCCGCTTCGATTTCGACGCGGCTACCTTTGTTTTCGACTTGGGCTTGGCCGCTGCCGCCCGGCATCAAATTGGTGCCCTGGAGGTAAATCTTCACCGCGCCACTCCCGCGCCGGTAGGTGATCGCCTTGGCAGTTCGGGACACAGCGTTGCTGGTGTTGACTGTCGTCTGGGCTGCTGCACTGAATGCCCCGAAGGTCAACAAAATGAATAACATACAACCAAAAAATAGCGTCCTCTGCGGGTTGGAAACCGCGACAGGATTGGGCACTTGGCCAGCGCTTGGGCGCATGATCTCTATTCTCCTCTGGGTGCGGGCTCCACTTGGAGCCTGCCGATAATTTGTCATTCCCTTGGGTTTTTCTCAGGTTAACAAAGATCGAATGGGCGCGGTTCCGTTCTGTACAGGGGATTGCGGAAGTGATTACCGTCCTCTAGGACAGGCGCTGGACGAATCGTGTGGCTGAGACTAAACAGGAAGCGGCTGTTTGCTTCAGGCGACACCGTTTCTTTTTGGCGTACAACCAGACCGAACAAGAAGTAATCTAAGTGATGGAGACACTGGGTCCATGTTCTTTGGGTTCCTGGCTTTTGTGGGTGTGGTTGGCGCCTTAGTAGGACTTCTCCTCGCATTCCTTTCGCAGCGCTATTGGTTTGCGCGCGCGTGGAGATTAGCAGCGAGGGTCGAACGGGCGGAGTGGCGCAAGAGGTTTCGTGGCGCTCTGATCGCGGTGGTTGCAGCGGTGGCGCTGGTCGCTCTCGCGGGCCTTGTCCGAAACTTCCGAGGTACGATCTCCCGCGGCTCGTGGTGGATTGCGTTTTTTGGACTCTGGCTCGCCAGCTCAATTTTTTCCTACCTGTTTATCAAGGTCGTTGCAGCGGTGGAATGGCTGTGGCGGCGTTTCCGCTCAGCGCCTTCCACGGAACCTCTCGTTTCGACCGCCTCGCCGGCGCGCTCTCGAGCGGGCGCACCCGCGGAAAATATCAACGAGTCTCGGCGTCACTTCTTCCAGTCGGCGGGAGTGATCGCAGGCGCGATCCCGTTCGTGAGTGCCGCATATGGCTTTACCTCAGAGCGCTTCCGCTACGACGTGCGCGAAGTCGAGATTCACATCGCCAATCTTGCGCCCGCCCTGGACGGAATGCGCATCACGCAACTGAGCGATATTCACATCGGGTCGTACATGCCCGTGGCGCAGGTGCGTCGTGCCGTTGGATTAGCCAACGAGTTGCAAGGTGATCTCGCCGTCGTTACCGGCGATTTTCTGACCGGCCGAACTGACCCACTCGAGGATTGCATCACGGAACTCTCGCATCTGCGAGCGCCGCTGGGCGTGTGGGGCTGCAACGGAAATCACGAAATTTACGCGCGAGCGGAAGCCAAGGCGGCGTCGCTGTTTCAGCAATTCGGAATGAAGCTGCTGCGGCAGGAAAATGCCGAACTGCAGTGGCGCGGAAGCGCGTTCAACCTGATCGGAGTTGACTACCAGCGTCAGCGGGACAGGGAAGGGAATCCGATGCCGATGCTACGGGGCATGGAACGGCTGGTGCGCCGCGACATCCCGAATATTCTGCTGTCCCACAATCCGAATTCCTTTCCACGCGCCTCTGAGCTGGGCGTCGAGCTTACGCTCGCAGGCCACACCCACGGCGGGCAGGTCCGCGTCGAAATCCTAGATCACACCTGGAGCCCGGCTGAATTCCTTACTCCCTATGTCGCCGGGCTCTACCGCCGCCCTCTCTTCGCCCCATCTGACTTGGACGACAACGAAATTGCAGCCCTGCATCCAGCCTCTAGTCTCCAACCTCCAGCCTCCAGCATCTACGTCAACCGGGGCCTCGGCACCATCGGCGCCCCAGTGCGCCTCGGCGTCCCTCCGGAAATCACCCTCGTCACTTTGCGCCGCGCCTGACGGATGTTGTCTGGCCTCCAGCCTCTAACATCCAACCTCCAGTAACATCCAGCCTCCAGAACGTGCCATAATCCGCATCGAGAGACGCTTCGCAGGCGAAGGCTCTTCAGGGGGAAGCATGGGAGTGCGAGACAGTTGGATTGAGAAGCGGCTGGCGGAGATAGCGGCAAACGGCACGCCTGCCCCGAGCCATGGCAACGGCAACGGGTCAAACAGCGGCGAAGGGCGCAACGTGTCGCAGATGCACTATGCGCGGCAGGGCGTGATCACCGAAGAGATGGCCTACGTAGCGCGGCGCGAGAAGCTCGAGCC